>OIYG01001415.1_pt1 | contig 18119 bp, 13 predicted proteins | sample 1587861 | NCBI WGS metagenome assembly OIYG01 (sample SAMN03283272) | human gut metagenome | biome: human-associated habitat; material: feces | host: Homo sapiens | place: Peru | collected 2012 | reverse complement strand
AAGCTGGATGCAGCCAATCCCACCTACCCCGCAGAGGGAACTCAGGTGGCCAGCGGGACCGTCTATACGGTCAACTACGTCAAGGACGAGGGTCAGACGAAGCCCACTAGCTATACGGTCCGCTACACCATCGAGGGCGTCGAGCAGGAAGCCGACAGAATTACCGTGAACGGGACCGCCTGGGTCAACGATAACCCGGTGTTGATCGCAATCGCAGAGGGCGGCATTCCCGCACCGGCGAACAAGTACATTGGCTATAAGCTGGATGCAGCCAATCCCACCTACCCCGCAGAGGGAACTCAGGTGGCCAGCGAGACCGTCTATACGGTCAACTACGTAAAGGACACCTTCGCCTACACCGTTGAGTACTACTACGACGGCATGAAGGCTGGCGGCGAGACCGTTCATGAGACTGCGCTCTTCGATAGCCAGATCGATACTTATCCCGACAAGTGCCCTGCGGGCTACAGGCTGGAGAAGACCGAGAATCTGCCCCTGACCGTTAGCGCCAAGGCAGAGGACAACGTCATTCGTGTGTATTATGTCATTCGTACGGATTTGGCCTATACCGTCGAATACCGGGAGGTAAACTCCGGCGCGGAGCTGCGCAATGCCAAGCAGGCGGAGAATGTCACCTTCGGAACGGTTGTTTCCGCCGATGACGAGATCGTGAAGATCCCCGGCTATCGCTTCGTGCGGGCGGAGCCCGAAACCATGGAGATCGGCGTGGAAAAGAGCATTATGGTTCTTTACTATGCCTATGTGCCGCCTGCGGCGAACACCTTCACGGTGCAGGGACCGGCTGACGTGATCTACAACGGCAATGTGCAGCAGCTGAAGCCCGTTGTCCGGGACGGCCAGACGGTGCTGACCGAGGGCGTGGACTATGTCCTGGGCTACACCGGCGACTTGGTCAATGTGGGTACCGTTACCATCACCGTTACCGGCATTGGCAAATACGAGGGCACGAGGACCGTTACCTATCGGATCCTGCCCAGAGCCGCTACCATTACCGTCGCGGACAGCAGCAAGCGCGCAGGCGAAAAGGACCCGGCCTTTACCGGTACCGTTACCGGTCTGGTAAGCGCAGACCATCTGGGAACCATCACCTACACCCGCACCAATGCCGACGAGGCTGTTGGACTGTACCGGGATGTGCTGGATGCAGCCTACACCCCCAACGGGAACTACACGGTAACGGTTGTGAAGGGTGATTTCGAAATCACGGAGACGGGAACCCAGCCCACCACCGAGCCCACCCAGCCGACGGAGAGCTTCCCCGACGACGGCGGCGAGGAGGACATTGCTGATGAGCCCACGCCTCTGGATATGGGCGGCGCATGGGCCCTGGTGAACCTGATCCTGACGATCCTGACGGTGCTTGGCAGCATCCTGCTGCTCATCGGCTACATCGGCAAGAAGCAGAAGGAGCGAGAGGACGAGAACGGCAACGTCATCCTCAACGCCGAGGGTGAAGCCGAGACGGACGACATCAAGAAGAAGGGCGGCTGGAGACTGGCCAGCATCATCCCCGCCGTGGCTGCAGTCATCGCATTCATTCTCACCGAGAATATGCGCCTGCCCATGGCCCTGGTGGACAAGTGGACCCTGCTGATGGTGATCATCGCCCTGGTCCAGCTGCTGGTTGCCTACTTCAGCAAGAAGAAGACCCAGGAACCTGAGCAGCCCGAGCAGATGGTTGCAAACGCATAACCCCCCCAATTCCCTCCGGCGGAAACGCCGGGGGGAATTTTTTGCCAAGCCGGTTCATTGACAGGAAAGGCGGATGCCGGTATGATTAAGAAAAAAGAAACAGGAGGCATTTTATGAACCTTTCAGTCTGGACCTTTTTCATGGACGGCTTTGAGCCGCTGCCCTGCCGGGCACCCTGCACCATGTATAGCGTACTTTTGGAAAACGGAAAGATCCCGGACCCCTTCTATGGGGTCAACGAGCAGACCCTGCGGCACTTGGGGGAACGGGACTGTGCCTTCGAGACGGAATTCACGGTGGATGACCGGGATCTGGAGAAGGAATACCAGGAGCTGGAATTTTCCGGCCTGGATACCGTCTGCCGCATCCTGCTGAACGGGTCGCCCTTGGGCAGGACAAAGAATATGCACAGGACTTACGTTTTCCCGGTAAAGGACCGGCTGGTCCCCGGGAAAAACACGCTGCGGCTGGAATTTTCCTCCCCCATGGCCTATTTCCGGGAGGCCCAGCGGCGGCACTATCTCTATATGAATGACGGGGATACGGTCCCCGGAACGGCCCACCTGCGCAAGGCCATGTTCGAGTCCGGCTGGGACTGGGCGCCTACCCTGCCGGATATGGGCATTACCCGCCCTGTGGAGCTGCGTAGCTTTGACGGCGGACGGCTGGAGCGGGTGCTGGTCAGCCAGAAGCACCGGGGCGGAGAGGTGGACGTGAGCGTCCGTGCGGATGTGCTTTGCGGGTCGAAATATGAAATTTATGTAAACCTTGACGGGCAGCGGGTACGGGCAACGGCCGGTGAGGCGGTGGTCCATATCGAGCATCCCCGGCTCTGGTGGGTGCGGGGCTACGGCGAGCAGCCCCTCTATCCGCTGGAAACGGAGCTCTGGGTCGGGGGCGCCTGCGTGGACCGGAAAACGATGCGCATCGGCCTGCGGACGCTGACGGTGAGCACGGAGAAGGACGCCGACGGAAAGGGCAGCGAATTCTGCTTCGTTATCAACGGCATCAAGATCTTCTCCATGGGCGCAAACTTCGTTCCCATGGACAGCCTGCTCACCAGGATCACCCCGGACCGGCTGGAAAGCCTGATAGATCAGGCCGCTGCCGCCAATTTCAACACCCTGCGGGTCTGGGGCGGCGGCTATTACCCGGAGGACCGCTTTTATGATCTCTGCGACGAAAAGGGCATTCTGGTCTGGCAGGATTTTATGGTGGCCTGCGCTAACATCTGGCTCACAAAGGACATGGAGCAGGAATTTACCTGCGAGGCTGTGGATAACCTGTCGAGACTCCAGCACCATGCCTCCCTGGGCCTGCTCTGCGGCAACAACGAAATGGAGGGCATGATCCTCGGCGGCTGCCAGAATACGGAGCTGGTGCATATGGATTATTTGCGGCTGTATGAGCACCTTCTGCCGGAGCTCTGCGAAGCGTATGCGCCGGATACCTTCTACTGGCCCTCCAGCCCCTCCTCCGGCGGCAGCTTTGATGACCCCGGCTGCCCTTCCCGGGGAGACACCCACTACTGGATGGTCTGGCACGGCGGCCTGCCCTTTACGGCCTATCGGGAGAACAGCTTCCGGTTCTGCTCGGAATACGGCTTTGAAAGCCTGCCCAGCATGAAGACCGTTGAGACCTTCAGCGCCCCGGAGGACCGGAATCTCCTGTCTCGGGTCATGGATGATCACCAGAAGTGCCGCACCGGAAACGAAAAGCTGCTGCGGTATTTGGCGGACTATTATCTCTATCCCAGCCGTTTTGAGGACCTGGTCTATGCCTCCCAGCTGATGCAGGCTGAGGCTATTGAAAGCGCCGTGGAGCATTTCCGCCGCCAGCGAGGCTACTGCATGGGCTCTACCTACTGGCAGTTCAACGACTGCTGGCCCGTGGCCTCCTGGGCGAGCATCGATTATTTCGGCCGCTGGAAGGCGCTGCACTATGCGGCAAAGCGGTTTTATGCCCCGGTGGCCATGGGGCTGTTCCTGGAAAACGGCACCTTGACGGTGAACATCGCCAACGAGACCCGGCAGGCTTTCCGGGGAGCGGTGCGGCTGTACCTGTGCCGGGGGGACCGGACGGTGCTGGATGAGCAGCGCTGTGAGGTTACTGTGGAAGCCCTGTCCTCTCTGGATGTTCTGCATCGGAAGGTGGATGCTGCGGATGTCTACGATACCTATCTCTATGCCGACCTCTATGACGCTTCCGGAAGCTTCCTGACCCGCCGGACGCAGCTGCTGGTGCCGCCCAAGCATTTCTCCTGGCGGAAGCCCCAGCTGACGGTGACGGCGGAGGATATTCCCGGGGGTGTGGCATTCCGGGTAAACGCGGATGCTTTTGCCAAGAATGTATGCCTGGATTTCCGGGACCGGGACCTGGTCCTTTCAGATAATTATTTTGATTTGACTTCGCCGGAGCCTTATACGGTCACAGCCCAGACCCAGGCAAGCGCCGCCCAGCTGCTGCCGCAGCTGACGGTCAAAACCGTCTATGACATTCGGTAAGGGGTATTAAAAGAATCACACGTCTGAAAATCTGCATGATATCATACTTTGGAATGATTTACTTTCTCGGAAATAGCTGATACAATGAGAATAAAGTCGAAAAAAGTATGATGTGGAGGCTTTTCTATGGCAGAACGGACGATTATCAAGCGGTCCATTGCAGACTGTTTTGAGAAATTCATGAAGCAGGGGCGCGTGCTATTTTTCAGTGCACCCTGCGGCTTTGGAAAAACCTGCGTGGCCGATGCCCTGACAGAGGGCAAAAGCGTGCTGCGTCTGTCTGCGGCAGACCCGGATTTTGCCGTTCCCTCCAAGGCGGGCAGCTGGCGCATTCTGCTCATCGATGATTTGCAGAATTTGCAGGAGGACGAGGAGTGGCTGCCTCTGCGGGACCTGATCCGGGACTGTCCGGAGCGTCGGTTCCTGCTCCTGTCCCGGGGCGCGCCCAACGGGACGCTGATGGCGTTCCAGTATTCCGGCCTGATGACGGTGCTGGAATCAAAAGCCTTCCTCTTCGAGCGGGAGGATGTGCGCAGGCTGCTGGAAAGCTGGGAGGTTTCTGCCTCCGATGCGGATATCAGCGGGATTTATAAGGAATCCATCGGCCATCCCTTGGGCGTGGTGGTTACGGCCCGGCGAATGGCCCAGGGAGTCCCGTTCTCCTTGGAGCTGGTGGGAGAATGCTTCCAGGAGGTCTTCCGGTATTTTGAAACGGCCGTATACCGGCGGTTTGACCTGCCCATTCAACGTTTTTTGCTGGAGCTTGCTCCCTTTAAGTCCTTCGATCTGGACTTGGCCCGTATTGTGACTGGCAGCCATAACGCCGGGGAAATGCTGGACTGGCTCCAGCGCAATACCACCATGCTGCAATATGACGGCGTTCTGCATTTCCATTTCTGGGAGCAGTTCCGCCCGTTTCTGCTGTGGGAAATGGGCCGGGAGTACCCGCCGGAACGGAAACGGGCGCTGATGGTTCGGGGCGGGATGTACTATGAACTGAAAGAGGACTACCCTAACGCCCTGGACTGCTATATCCAGGGACAGGAGCACGCCAAGGTATCCGAGCTGCTGATCCGCAATGCGGAGACTTTCCCGGGAATGGCCCACTACCGGGAAATGGAAAAGTACTATCGGCAGCTGCCGGAGAGCGATATCCTGGCGTCCCCGGCGCTGATACAGGGCATGAGCATGCTCTGCGCCATGTCCGGTGACTATGAAGGCTCCGAGCGGTGGTACAAGACACTGGAACGCTTTGCCCAGAACTGCGGGCCCCAGGACGCAGTGCTGACCCAGGCGCGCAGCTGCCTGATCTGGCTGGATATCAGTTTGCCCCAGCGGGGAGTGGAGACGCTTGCGGAGGCTTTTCCGAAGATATCTCGAATGGTTCGCCGGAAGGAGCTGGTTTTGCAGTCCTTCTCTGCGACCAGCGGCCTGCCCAGCATTGTCAACGGCGGCAAGGACTTCTCCGACTGGTGCACCAAGGACGACCAGATGTTCAAAACCATGTGCGGCCCGCTGCAGACGGTCCTGGGCAAATACGGCGTAGGGCTGGTGGAAAGCGCTGCTGCGGAGAGCAAGTACGAAAAGGGCGAGGATATCTCCGTGCGTCTGCTGGATTTGGTGCAGCGCATGGGCGAAATTCGGAACAACGGTACGCCGGAGATGGAGTTCGCGATAACTGCTCTGCTGGCCAGGAGCCAGACGACTTCCGGCAGGGCGGGGGATGCCAAGAGGACCCTGCTGGCATTGCGCCAGCGATTTGAAGAGACGGGCCAGAACCGGTATTTGGACAATCTGGATGCGCTTCTCTGCCGCCTGGATCTGCGCTTGGGCAACCTGGACGCGGCAGATACCTGGTATCTGAAAAAAGCCCCCAAAGATCCCCTGCATTTTGATGCGCTGAAGCGGTATCAGTATCTGACGCAGGCGGTGGTGGAGCTGGTGGCGGGACAGACGAAGAATGTATTTCTCACGCTGGCCCCTATGGACGGCTATTGCAAGGCCTGCGGCCGCCATCTGGACAAGATCAGTACCGACCTGCTGCGGGCTATGGCCCTATACCGGGAGCAGGACGAAAGGTGGCATGAATATCTGAAAACCGCCCTGACAGAGGCGGAGAATTACCGCTTCGTCCGGCCGGCCAGCGTGTTCGGCGGGGCCATTCTGCCGCTGCTGGAGCAGACGAAATGGACAGGGGACGCAAAATGGTTCAAGGCTGTACTGACAGATACCCGCGTCCAGGCAAGCTTCTATCCCGACTATCTTCGGCCCCGGATGTCCCCTGCGGAAAACCTGACCGCAACGGAAATGCGGGTGCTGCACCTGATCTGTGCGGACAAGAGCAATGCGGAGATCGGCGAGATCATGGACATTAAGCTGCCCACGGTGAAGACCCATGTGAGCCGGGTGCTGGAAAAGCTGGGCGTCAGCCGCCGCAGCGAGGCAAAGACTGCGGCGAAAAAGCTTTGGCTCATCCCGGAGGAGCTGTAATGCAAACGCCGCCGGATCATTCCGGCGGCGTTGACAAATATCGGGGGGTATGCTATAATACGCCTGTCTGAATTGAATATAAAAGCAGCGCAGAGGTGCCGCCGAAAGGCGGTGAAAAGGGAACCCGGTGCAAGTCCGGGGCGATACAGTCACTGTGAAGGGGAGCGTTTCGGGATGCCACTGGGAAACTGGGAAGGCAGAAACGCGGGGAACCGAGTCAGGAGACCTGCCTTTGCGTGGAATCTCCGATTTGCTGTCTACAAATCGACCTTCCCGCTGGTGTTTGCCCCGTTTTCGGGTTTTCGGGGCGGATATATATTGCCAGGAAGAGCGGCTGCGGAGATGCAGCCGCTTTTATATTTTATTCAGAGGAAATTTTGAAAAAGAAGGTAATCCACCATGAAAAAACTGATTGCTCTGCTGCTGGGCGTTTGCATGGTTCTGTCCATGGCTGCCTGCGGCGGCAACAGCACCACTGCTACCACTGCGGCTGCCACCACGGAGGCCACTACCGAGGCTACCACCGAGGCTGCCACTGAGGCTACCCAGTCTCAGGAGGAAATTGACCAGGCTGCTGCCGATGAGGTTGCTGCTCTGATCGACGCCATCTATGTCCAGACCCGCAACGACGAGACCGACGCCCAGTGTGAGGCCGCCAAGGCTGCCTGGGACGCCCTGACCGATGCTCAGAAGGAGCTGGTCGAGGGCGAAGAGGCCAGCCCCGAGTACTTCGGCCGCGACACCGGCGATGCTTCTCTGGATGACCCCCGGAATCAGGACGAGATCGGCGAGAAGGAGCTGCTGGTCGTCTCCTTCGGTACTTCCTTCAACGACAGCCGTGTGGAAGACATCAAGGGCATTGAGGATGCTCTGGCTGAGGCTTTCCCCGACTGGTCCGTCCGCCGCGCCTTCACCGCGCAGATCATCATCAACCATGTCCAGGCCCGTGACGGCGAGAAGATCGACAACATGGAGCAGGCTCTGGACCGTGCCGTTGCCAACGGCGTGAAGACTCTGGTCGTGCAGCCCACCCACCTGATGCACGGCGCTGAGTACGACGAGATGTGCGAGGCTCTGGAGGAGTACAAGGACAAGATCGAGACCATCGTGGTTGCCGAGCCCATGCTGGGCGAGGTCGGCTCCGATGCCACCGTCATCAATGCCGACAAGGAAGCCGTTGCCAAGGCTGTTGTCGCTGCCGCTCTGGAAGAGGCCGGCTACGAGAGCACCGAGAAGGCCGCTGAGGACAGCACCGCTTTTGTCTTCATGGGCCACGGCACTGCCCACGTCGCTAAGGTGACCTACAGCCAGATGCAGACCCAGATGCAGAACCTGGGCTACGAGAATGTCTTCATCGGCACCGTTGAAGGCGAGCCCGAGGAGACCGCTTGCGAGAACGTCATTGAGGCTGTCAAGGCCGCCGGCTACACCAAGGTTGTCCTGCGTCCTCTGATGGTCGTCGCCGGTGACCATGCCAACAACGACATGGCCGGTTCCGATGACGATTCCTGGAAGACCATGTTCGAGGCTGCCGGCCTGGACGTGACCTGCCAGATCTCCGGCCTGGGCCGTATTGAGGCTGTGGAGCAGCTGTATGTTGCCCACACCCAGGCTGCTATGGATTCCGCTAACTAAATCTACTTCATAAACCCGGGATCACCCGGGGGCAGCAAGCCCCTGGGTGAATTCCATACATAAGGAGAAATGAAAAATGAAAAAAATGACTGCACTTCTGCTGACCGCTATGCTGCTGCTGGGCCTCGCCGCCTGCGGCCAGACCGCCCCCGCCGAGACCACTGCCGCTCCGGAGACCACCGAGGCAGCACCCGAGACCACTGTTGAGACCACTGTTGAGGCCACCGCCCCCGAAACCACCGAGGCCGCTGTCTGCCCCCTGGAGGACGGCGTTTACACTGCTGAATTCGACACCGACAGCTCCATGTTCCACGCCAATGAGTCCTGCGACGGCAAGGGCACGCTGACTGTGCAGGATGGTAAGATGACCATCCATGTCAGCCTGGCCTCCAAGTCCATCGTAAACCTGTTCCCCGGCCTGGCCGAGGATGCCCAGAAGGAGGGCGCAGAGCTGCTGCAGCCCACCGAGGACGCCGTCACCTATTCCGACGGCCTGACCGAGACCGTTTATGGCTTCGATATCCCCGTGCCCTACCTGGATGACGAGTTTGATCTGGCCCTCATCGGCAAGAAGGGCGTTTGGTATGACCACAAGGTCTCCGTTTCCAACCCCGAGCCCAAGCAGACCCTTGTTTCCGACCTGGCGGATGGCGAATACACCGTTTATGGCACCCTGGAGGGCGGCACAGGCAAAACCAGCCTGGTCAATCCCACAGTGCTGACCGTGACCGATGGCAAGGGCATTGCCACCGTGGTTCTCAGCAGCAGCAAATATGACTATATGATCGTGGACGGCGTGAAGTACGAGCCTGTCAGCAACGAGGGCGGCTCCTCCTTCGAAATTCCCGTAACCGCACTGGATGTGAAGATTGCCGTGGTTGCGGATACTGTGGCCATGAGCACCCCCCACGAGATTGAATACACCATTCTCCTGGATTCCTCCACGCTGGAAGAACTGAAATGAGAAGATTTTTTGCACTGATTCTGGCGGCGCTGCTGCTCTGCGGCTGCGCCGCCGCACCCCAGCAAAGTGCGGAAACAACCGCGCAGACCACGGCTGCACCCCAAACAGTCAGCTGGGACAGCCTGACATTTACCGGGCCCCGGCCCATGCAGTATGCAGAAACCTTCGCCATTTATGACGAGGCCAGCGGATACCGGAAGATCACCGTTGGTACGGACCAGACCATTCTGGTGGTCCCGGAAGGCGCCCAGGTGCCCCAGGGTGTCCCGGCGGATGTAATTGTTCTGAAGCAGCCGCTGGAGCATATCTATGTAGTTTCCAGCGCAGCCATGGATTATTTCTGCAAGCTGGATGCCATGGATACCGTACGGCTCAGCAGCCAGAAGGAAGACGGCTGGTACCTGCCGGAAGCAAAGCAGGCCATGGCAGAGGATAAGCTCCTGTATGCCGGAAAATACTCTGCGCCGGACTATGAAACGATTCTGGCGGAGCGCTGTGACCTGGCAATCGAGAATACCATGATTTACCATACGCCGAATGTCATGGAGCAGATCCAGGGCCTGGGCATTCCCGTTATTGTGGACCGCTCCAGCTATGAAAGCCATCCCCTTGGCCGCATGGAGTGGATCAAATTCTATGGGGCCCTTCTGGGGAAGGACAGCGAGGCTGTCAGCTATTTTGACGCGCTGATGAACAATCTGACGCCGGTTATGAATCAGGAGTCTACCGGAAAGACCGTGGCGTTTTTCTACATCACGGCCGCCGGGGCGGTGAATGTCCGCAAGAGCTCGGACTATATTTCCAAGTCCATCTCCCTGGCAGGCTGCACGCCCATTGTCTTCGAAGAAGATGAGGATGCCGGTGCTACCTCCTCCCAGACCATTCAGATGGAGGCCTTCTACAATGCGGCAGTGGATGCGGATATGCTCATCTACAACAGCACGGTGGATGGAGAACTGAAGGATATGAATGCCCTGCTGTCCAAAGCGCCGCTGCTGGCGGATTGCAAGGCGGTGAAAACCGGCCAGGTCTGGTGCGTTACCAAGAATTTCTATCAGGAATCCCTGGCTCTGGGGAATTTTATTCTGGATGTGAATACGGCGGCAGAGGACAATGGCCGGGAGCTGTATTTTCTGAAACAGCTGACATAAGGAGGCACACGTGTGAAAAAAAGAGGACACAGAATATGGGGTTTTTTGCTGCTTTTCTTGCTGGTGGCTGTTTTCCTGCTGTGGAATCTCCATGCCGGAAGCGTGTCCATTTCCGCGGCAGAAATCCGGCAGATTCTTCTGGGCCGCAGCCAGGACAGCACAAAATGGAATATTATCCGCAGCATTCGCCTTCCAAGGCTGCTGTCGGCGCTGATTCTGGGCGGAGCACTGTCGGTTTCCGGCTATCTGCTGCAAACCTTTTTCCATAACCCCATTGCCGGTCCTTTTGTGCTGGGTATCTCCTCCGGTGCGAAGCTGACGGTTTCCATCACCATGATTTTCCTGCTGAGCCGCGGAATGGTATCCAATTCGGCAACGCTGATCTTCTCCGCCTTTTTTGGCGCCATGATTTCCATGGGCTTCGTGCTGATCATCTCCCAGAGAGTGAAGCAAATGAGCCTGCTGGTGGTCTGCGGCGTTATGATCGGCTATATCTGTTCTGCGCTGACGGATTTCTTTGTGACCTTTGCGGATGATTCCAACATTGTGAACCTGCACAATTGGTCCGTGGGTTCCTTCTCCGGAAGGACCTGGACGGATGTACGTGCCATGGCAATTGTCTGTGCCCTGGGCGTGGGCCTGAGCTTTTTGCTGAGCAAGCCCATCCGGGCCTACCAGATGGGAGAGGTCTATGCTCAGAATATGGGCGTACCCCTGAAAGCCTTCCGGGCGGCGCTGATTCTGCTGTCCAGTGTGCTCTCCGCCTGCGTGACGGCCTTTGCCGGGCCCATTTCCTTCGTGGGCATTGCAGTGCCCCACCTGATGAAAACCCTTTTTAAGACGGCAGAGCCCATGGTGATGATTCCGGCCTGCTTCTTGGGCGGCGGGGCCTTCTGCCTGATGTGCGATCTCATTGCCCGGACGGCCTTCGCGCCTACAGAGGTGAGCATCAGCTCCGTGACCGCCGTGTTCGGCGCACCGGTGGTCATCTATATGATGGTTCGTAGAAAGGCGGCCAGAGAATGAGCGACTTTTTATCCACAGAAAATCTGACCGTTGGCTACGACGGGCAGCCCCTGATCCGGGAGGTGTGCCTCAGCGTTCAGCGGGGCAGGATCGTGACCCTCATTGGCCCCAACGGCTCCGGCAAGTCCACCATCCTGAAAACCGTCGTTGGGCAGCTGTCCAAGGTTTCCGGTGCCGTACTGCTGGAGGGAAGCCCCATGGAGCAGCTGCGGCAAAATGAGATTGCCAAGAAAATGGCCATTCTCATGACCCAGCGGGTGCACCCGGAGCTCATGACCTGCTTTGATGTGGTCAGCACCGGCCGCTACCCCTATACCGGGGCCCTGGGCCTGCTGAGCAAGGAGGACAAGCGCATTGTGATGGATGCCATGGCTTTGGTGCACAGCGCCGATCTGGCGGACCGGCCCTTTGAGGCCATCAGTGACGGCCAGCGGCAGCGAATCCTGCTTGCCCGTGCCCTGTGCCAGCAGCCGGAGATCATCGTCCTGGACGAGCCTACCAGCTACCTGGACATCCGCTACAAGCTGGAGCTGCTGACGATCCTGAAGACCATGGTGCGGGAGAAAAATCTGGCGGTGCTCATGTCCCTGCACGAGTTGGACCTGGCGGACCGGGTCTCCGATACGGTGGTCTGCGTCAGCGGCGACAGGATCGACCGCATAGGCACCCCCAAGGAGATTTTCACCAGCGACTATATTGCAAAGCTCTACCATATGGAGCCGGGGAGATACGACCCCTGCTTTGATACTCTGGACTATGTGCCGAAGGCATAAAAATAATGCGCTGCGAGTCTTCGCAGCGCATTATTTTTTGTGGAAATTACCCGTTCTTGTGAATCTCCTCGGGCAGGACGCCGCGGTTGGAGATGGTCTTGGGGGTGATTTCTCCGGCATCCGTCAGGGCAATCTTGGTCAGGATGGGGCCTACCAGCTCGTAGATCAGCACGGAGAAGAGGACGATGTTGCGCATGATGGCACCCTCGGCACCGAAGTCAGCGGCGACAGTGGCAGACATACCCAGAGCCACACCGGCCTGGGGCAGCAGGGTGAGGCCCAGGTATTTGCACACGGTCTTGGGGCAGCCAACCAGCCGGGAGCTGACACTGGCACCGACGATCTTTCCGGTGGAACGCATGAGGATATATACCAGGCCAATGCCCACAACAGCGGCGCTGCCAAAGACCCGCAGGTCCAGCTCTGCACCGGAGAGCACGAAGAACAGAACGTAAACAGGGGCGGTCCAGCGGTCGGTCCGGTACATGATCTCGTCGGAGAAGTCGCACAGGTTGCAGAAGATGGTGCCGCACATCATGCACACCAGCAGGGAGGAGAAGCCAATCTCTACGCCGTTGCCAAAGGTCAGCTCGATCTTGGAGAAGGCGGTGCACAGGAACACGAAGGCCACGGCCAGGCTCAGACGCTTGGAGCGGGAGTTGAAGAACTTTTCCACAATGCTGAAAACCCAGCCCAGGGCGGCACCCAGAACCAGAGAAGCAACGATCTCAATAAGCGGGTTCACAATGACGGAGACCAGATTGATGGAGCCGGAGATCAGGGCCTTGGCAATGCCGGTGGATACGGCGAAGACGATCAGGCCCACGGCATCGTCCAGAGCCACGATGGGCAGCAGGATGTTGGTCACGGGGCCCTTGGCCTTGTACTGATTGATGACCATCACCGTGGCGGCAGGAGCCGTGGCGGTGGCGATTGCGCCCAGCACGATGCAGGTGGACACGGGCAGGTTGTCCCCCAGGAACAGGTGCAGGATCAGAAGTCCCACGTCCACAAAGATGGTGGCGGACAGTGCCTGAAAAATGGCAACGATGGTGGCCTGGCGGCCAATGTGCTTCAGTTCCTCCAGCCGGAATTCATTGCCGATGGAGAAGGCGATAAAGCCCAGGGAAACATCACTGATGAGCCCTAGCTTTTCCACGAAGTCAAAGCTGGGAAGGCCCAGGTTTGGGATGCCCAGGGCGCCCAGGCACAGCGGCCCAATCAGCACGCCGGCAACCAGATAGCTGGTCACGTCAGGCAGGTTGAATTTGGAGGCCAGACGGGACAGAAACAGTCCTGCGAACATGGCAAGACCGATGGCAAGCAAGTATTCCATAAAGAAATGCCTCTTTTCATATAAATCTTTCTTTTGCCATGCTATTATAGCATGGCATTTTTCGGATGCAAGAGTTTGTATTTCACAAGAATTTCGGACTTTTTGCGCGGCGAATTGTAAACTTTTATAGATATTGACCATAAAAAGCAATTGTATGCGGGAAATGGGGGGAAAGCGCTTGATTCAGGAAATAAAACGGGCTATAATGCTTGTAAAAAAGGAGGAAGCATAAATGGAATCTCTGAATGCACTGATCAAAAGCTGGGTTTCCCAGGGGCTTGTGGATAAGGTCTTTACGGCGCTCATTACGCTGGTGGTGGGGATCCTGGCCATCAAAGCCGTCATGCGGCTGCTGACCCGGGCCCTGGAAAAGTCCAAGCTGGAAAAGGCGGCCTATAGCCTGATTTTGTCCCTTGCGAGGGTAGGGCTATACCTGCTGCTGGGCCTGAGCCTGGCCACCAGCTTCGGCATTGATGTCACCGGCGTGGTGGCGCTGGCCAGTGTGCTGACATTGGCTGTGTCTCTGGCCCTGCAAAATATGCTGACCAATGTGCTGGGCGGATTTACGCTGCTGACAACCCATCCCTTCCACTCCGGGGACTATGTGGATATCGGCGGCCAGTCCGGTACCGTGACCCAGATCGATATGAGCTATACCCGGCTTGTCACCGTAGACAATAAGGTGGTCTGCATCCCCAACAGCACGGTGCTGGCCTCGGAAGTGGTGAACTACTCCGCCAACGATACCCGCCGGGCGGAAATTCAGGTTTCTGCGGGCTATGACGCCCCCACCCAGAAGGTCATTGACGCCCTGGTTCTGGCGGCGACTGTGGACAATGCCCTCTTGGAGCCTGCTCCCTTTGCGGCAGTGGTGAGCTATGGGGACAATGCCATTAACTACACCCTGCGCTTCTGGGCAAGGACCGAGGACTACTGGGATGTGTACTTCAAGGTCAACCAGCGCGTCAAGGACATTTTCGACGAGCAGGGCATCCCCATGACCTACCCCCATCTAAACGTCCATTTTGATAAGGAGTTTCTGGAGAGCCGGAAGCATTGAAACGAAAAAGCTTCCCCACCGGGGGAGCTGGCTCGGCGAAGCCGAGACTGAGGAGGGGCGTACCGGATGAGAGTGGCAGGGAAATGCGTACCGTTCTCTTGTCAGAGGTCCCTCTTCCATAGATTATGGTATAGCTGCCACCGGCAGCTATAGGAGGATGAGATTCGCTGCGCGACGCACCGCCGCTGCGGCGGTTCCCCTTCCCCGGAGGGGAAGGCTAGGAGAGGAAAAAGATAGCTTTTGACAATTTGCCTGGCTTTCTGTATAATGGTGCTACATGATGAGAAATTCGAGGGAAAAACCATGATTGCGGATGCTGTCACTGTTTCGGAAAATGATATGCGCAAGCTCTTAGGGGCGGCAAGCCCGGAGGCGGCGCTGCTGTATTTATATGTGCAGGCGGGCAATGACCCCAGCCTTGCCGAGGGGGCGCTTTCTTTAAGCGCCGGGCGGGTTTCCTGCGCCGCTGCCACCCTGCGGCAGCTGGGCCTGTGGCCGGAGGAGCGGCCCATCCGCGTAGCCCCCGGGGAGCGGCCGGACTATACCGAGCGGGATGTGCTCACTGCCATGGATTCGGACAATTCCTTCCGGGCACTCTATGGGGAGGTTCAGCGCCTGCTGGGCCGGAGTCTGAATACGGAAGAGCTGAAAATCCTGCTGGGCTTCGTGCGGTATCTGAATCTGCCCGCCGAGGTGATCCAGATGCTCATCTGCTACTGCAAGGAGCGGGCCCGGAAGCGGGGCTCTTCCCGGAATCCCAGCCTGCGGACCATCGAGAAGGAGGCCTATGCCTGGGCGGAGCGGGGGATTGACTCCATCGAGGAGGCCTCGGCCTTTATCCAGGCCCAGAATGTCCGGGCCTCCCGGCTGGCCCAGCTCATGCAGGCCCTGCAGATACGGGGCAGAAATCTGACCCCGGCAGAGGAGCGCTATGCCCAGAGCTGGCTGGAGATGGGCTTTGACAACGAGACCATCTCCATGGCCTATGAGCGGACCTGCCTGAATACAGGCGGCCTCAATTGGGCGTACATGAATAAGATTTTGCAGCGCTGGCACGGCCAGGGCCTCCACACGGCCCAGGCGGTCCAGGCAGGGGACAGAAAGACGGACGCCAAGTCCGACCGCCGCCCCTTGGACGCAGACGAAGTGGCGGCAATCAAACGGATGTTTCAGGAGGGATAAGCCATGGGATACAGTGCGGAAGTGGTGCGTCGCGCCCGGGACCGTCTGGCCCAGGCCAGGGAGGACCGGGCCTCTGAGGACCGGCAGCACCTGGCGGAGGCCTATGAGCGGGTTCCCAGGATTCGGGAGATCGACCGGGAGCTGCGCATGACCATGGCCCAGGCGGCTATGGCAGCCTTCCAGGCGGGCACCGACGGCAAGAAAGAGCTGGAAGCGGTGCGGGACAAGAATCTGGCCTTGCAGCAGGAGCGTGCACGGCTGGTGGAGGAGAACTTCGAGGAGGGCTTCCTGGACGAGACACCCATCTGTGATAAGTGCGGCGGCACCGGCTATATCGGCGCGGAGATGTGCGAGTGCCTGCGGGAGCTGTGCCGTCAGGAGCAGAAGAAGGAGGTCTCCATTCTCTCCGGCAGCCGGGATAGCTTTAGCAGCTTCCGGCTGGACTATTATTCCGACCGGGTAGACCCCAATTACGGCGTCAGCCCCCGGTCCTTGGCGGAGAAGAATTTCCGGGAATGCAAGCATTATGCCGTCTTTTTCTCGGATAAATCGGACAATCTCCTGCTTTCCGGCAATCCGGGGCTGGGGAAGACCTTCCTGTCCGCCTGCATTGCCCGGACCGTGGCGGACCGGGGCTACAGTGTGGCCTATGAGACTGCGGGCCATCTGTTTACCAAGATGGAGCGGGCCAAATTCATGAATGACGAGCAGGCCCGCCAGGAGACCGAGAGCTATACCCACTGCGACCTGCTGATTCTGGACGATCTGGGCACGGAGATGCCCGGACAGTTCACCAATGTGGCGCTCTATGGGATCATCAATGACCGGCTGCTGATGGGCAAGCCAACCATTATTTCCACAAACCTTCCCATCGAAGATTTTGGCAAGCGTTATACCCCCCAGATCGCCTCCCGGCTCCGGGGCAGCTTCAAGCGGGTTCCCTTCATCGGAGAGGATATCCGCCTTATGAAAAACGGAGGTCTGGTATGAGCATTGGCATTCTTTTTGATTTGGACGGCACACTGCTGAATACCTTAGAGGACCTGGCGGACAGCACCAACGCCGCCCTGGCTTCCTTCGGCTACCCTGCCAGGACGCTGGAGGAGGTCCGGCGTTTTGTGGGCAACGGGGCGGCAAACCTCATTGCCCAGGCCGTTCCGGAAGGCTGCGACCCGGCGCCGGTGCTGAAAGCCTTTCAGGCTTATTATCCCGCCCACTGCCAGATCAAAACGGCTCCCTATCCGGGAATCGAGCGGGCACTGGCTGTTTTGAAGGAGAAATACCCCATTGCTATTGTGTCCAACAAGCCGGATGCGGCGGTGAAGCCCCTGTGCGCGCATTATTTCCCCGGAATTTTTGCCCTGGGGGAGACGGCGGATTGCCCCAGAAAGCCCGATAAGGCCATGGTCCTGAAAGCCATGTCCGCCATTGGCGTGACGGAGTGCATCTACGTAGGCGATAGCGAGGTGGATGTGCGCACGGCGAAAAATGCCGGGGTGCCCTGCCTCAGCGTCCTGTGGGGCTTCCGGGACAGAGACCAGATCGGCGGGACCGTGTACTGCGAGACTGTGGATTGCCTGGTTCCTATGCTGGAGGAAATGGCCTGTGGCAAATGAATTCTATGCGCTCCTTGGCAGGATGCGCTATATCACCCGGTGGGGTCTTATGCGCAACAGTTTCTCGGAGAATATCCAGGAGCACAGCCACCAGGTGGCTGTGCTGGCCCACGCCCTGGCCCTGATCCGCCAGGAGATTCTCCACCTGCCCGGTCCAGACCCGGACAAATGCGCCGTGGCAGCGCTGTACCACGATGCCTCGGAGATCCTGACCGGCGATATGCCCACACCCATCAAGTATTACAATCCCGAAATCCGCAATGCCTATAAGGCCGTGGAGCAGGTGGCCGGGCAGCGTCTGCTGGATATGCTCCCCCCGGAGCTGCGGGGGTGCTACGAAAGCTATGTCCTGGAAAACGACGAGGACCTGAACCCCATCGTCAAGGCTGCGGACAAGCTCTCCGCCCATATCAAGTGCCTGGAGGAGCTGAAGGCTGGGAACCTGGAGTTTTCCACAGCTTCTGCACAAACCCTGTCCGCCCTGGAAGCCACAGGCCGGGAAGAGGTCCGCTGGTTCCTGGACAACTGTCTGGAGCCCTTTACAAGAAACCTGGACCAGCTGTAAAATCCTTGACGGCAATTCGATTCTGTGCTATGATATCGGATGGAAACAGGCCGCCATGGTGGAACTGGTAGACACAAGGGACTTAAAATCCCTCGGCCCAAAAA
>OIYG01001411.1_pt1 | contig 18153 bp, 30 predicted proteins | sample 1587861 | NCBI WGS metagenome assembly OIYG01 (sample SAMN03283272) | human gut metagenome | biome: human-associated habitat; material: feces | host: Homo sapiens | place: Peru | collected 2012 | reverse complement strand
TATAAGAAGCCTTATCTTCTGTGGAAGAATAACAGCTTCTTTCCCAGCCATAATCTTCATCTGCATTAAAATTTAAATAAACTGGAATATGTTTTGGACCATAATCATCTTTTGAAATAACAAGAGAATGACAAGAACTTGAATTTGTTTCAAATACATTTTTACGAATTTGTTTCATTGTTACTTCCTCCATTCAAATCTCTCAAGAACTGATACATTTCAGTAACAGTCTTATTGCCAACATCATAACGATGATTTACATCACAAGAGTTTCTTGCAAACTTCATTTCAACTCCATCAATATACATAGAAGCACTGGTCTGTTCGCCGTCTTGACCATCATCGCCCATGTACATAGTACTCCAATCTTCTTCAGACATAAGACGCTTAGGCTCAAGCTGTTTAATAGCAAGATTGTCAAAACTAATAACAGAGAACCACTTCTCGTCAATCATACGACCAAGATTGTCATAGATTGCCTTTTGCTTATTTGCTACAAGTTCCTTAGCCCAATCTTCCTTAACATACTCTTCGCCACGACGAACAGTCTTATAGCCAAGAATAAGAATCTTAAGCCCACGATTCTTAAGAGCACGAAGAGTATCCATCGTTACGATACCATTAATAACATGGAGAACAAGATTAGGATACTTAGAAATAGTCTTAAGAAACTGCGGTTGAAGTGGGTCAACAAGAGATACACCAATACCATAGATGAGCTTTTCATTAACAAGCTGTTCAATAAGTTCCTGATTCTTCATAAAGGCAAACTGATGAACAGTCATATTAGGAATAAGATTCAATTTCTTGCACTTGCGAAGAAAAGGAATCAAGTCAGGATGAGACAGCGGGTCTCCACCTCCGATTGCAAGCTCGGTGTATTCATGGAAACTTTCAAGAACCTTAATACCCTGTTCACCAAGAATATCGCCATGCTTGCCATTAGGAGTGCTGTTCTCATGGCAAAAACTACAGCCCTGTGCGCAATTATTAGTAATTTTATAATCACAGCACTCTGGAAAATCAGCCTTAAAAAAGTCTAAATCATTTTCACGAGTCTTGGTTCCATTTGCCAAGTCGATGGTCACAACATAGTTACCATTCTGATAAGTCTTAATATTGCTCATTAGTCCATTACCTCTCTTCTCATATCATCTTCATTTTCCCAAACTTCCTCAATTGCAGGATAAATAACAGAAGAAGTCATTTTGTGATTACACTTAGGACATACATACTCATAAATGGGAGGATAAGTAGCATAAACCATTTCTCCCAGCTTCATTTCAACATTACAATCACTGCAATAAATACGATGAACCTTACGATACTTAAGGAATTCTTTCGTTACACGTTCATTATATAATTTAACTCCATTAGTGCTCACGAGGATTATCCTCCATATACTTCTTTACTTTGTCACCATCATAACGAGAGGGACAAGCATTACAAAGGTAAGAACCATAATATTCACAAGAATGAACCTCTTCCTGAGACTTAGAAGCAGACTCACAATTCAGGTGGTCATATGCACAATAAATCTTCATTTTTATTCGTTTCCCTTTCTCAATTCTTTTTTAAGCTCTTCCCATTCACTCGGATAAAGTTCAATGCTGGTATTATCAATACAATGCCCGATGAACTCAATCTGTTCCTCAGTAAATTTCATTTTAATCTTTTCCTTTTTCTCTAACGATATAAATGTCATTCCCTTTATCTTCAAGAATCTCATAATTCTTTATAAAATCTAAAGGAACTTCTTTTTTTAATTGTACCATATATCTTTCTTCATAAGTTGGAAAGAAAGCATCTTTAAACATTTTGCCAGCAACAAAACTAAGCCCAATAGAACCTAAAGCACAGATAAGAGCTAGTATCCAACCTAGTTTTTGTTTTAAGCATTGTCCAAAAGCCCAAAGCGATATTAAACCAAAAACTAAAAAAAGGATACCAACAAAAATTAAAGCATCGGATTCAGGAGATGTCCTAACCATTTCAGAAGTTAAAATTTCGGCACCATCAATCATCAGTATCCCTCTCTTTAATTACATAAACATTATTATCTTTTCGTTCTACAATATCATATTTATCAATAAAGTCAGAAGAAATTTTATCATCTAACTGAACAAGATACCGCTCTTCATATTTTGGATTAAAAGCATCATTGAAACAAATAAAAGAAACAACGCCTAAAAGCACCAACATAACAAGGGCAAAGAAAAATGTTGGCACTTCTTTGTCTTTAATACAAAAGACAAGCAAAACAATTAAAGCAATACAACCCATTGTTGTAATAATAGCTGGAATTAGATTACACAAAAAACTACCAGAAATACAAATAGTTTCAGTAGTAATTAGATTAACACCATCAATCATCTTTGTCAACCCTTTCTTTTAATGTGTAAATTTTCCCTTCTCTGGAAATAACATAATTTTCTTCAAGTTTTTCATAATCAGTTAAAGAAAAATGGTCTGGGTCAGTAAATCTAACTTCATAAGAAATGACTTCAACTGGATGCTTCATTGCATAAATATTGAATCCTGCAATCCCGCAAAAAATAATTGTTGCTGCAACAATAGCACCAAATCCATCCATTGACCCACATCTGTTAATCCAATCTACAATAAATGCGCATATGCAAGCAATTCCACAAAGCACAATAGCAATAGAAATAACAAGAACAAACGGGTCTCCGTCCTTTGTAGTTACAACTGTATTAAGAATTTCAATGGCTGGGTTATTTTCAATTGACATTTTCTTTCTCCCTAATTACATAAGTGTTATCTTTTTCATTGTATTCAAGAATTTCATATTTCTTAGTAAATTCATTGTAGCTAACTTCATCAGAAATTGTTACGGTATATTCTGTGTTATAAACTGGATTGAAAAAACAATCATTAAGAGCTCTGCTTACTATAATAGAAGAAAAGAATAAGCAAACTCCTAAAATAACAATATTTAAACTGTTAAAAACAATTTTAAAGAGTTTGTGCGAAGTGGATTTTGTAATTCCAAAACCAACTTTTAAAAGTTGGATTGAACAAAACATTAAAACACAAGCAATTCCACAAATAAAAATAAAAAGAGGAACATCTACATCTTTAGTTACTTCTGTACTAATAATATTAATTCCTTCAAGCATAATCATATCTCCTTTCGAGTAATTAAATTATACCGCACAAAAACAAATAAGTCAAGGAGTTAATAAAAAATATTCTCCTTGACTTATTAAAATATTTTTAATTGTTAGTTATAACCATAAGCACAAGTAATAACAAGCTTGTCACCACTTGGAGATGTATAATGAGAAGTCTCAGTTTCAAGACCATCATTATTACAATTTTGCATGAATTCCTGATAGGTTAAACCATCTTCTTCAAAAGAAAAAGTCTTTTCCTGCCTACGCTGTTGAGCAATATAGTTGTAAATATACTCTTCTCTTTCTTCATCAGTAAGTTCAAACCAATCTTTGTAATATTTACCCTTGTATTGGTTATAACATCTTTGTGCTTCTTCTCGGTCTTGCTTAGTAATTTTAATGGAGTTTTTAACAAAAGTTTCATGCCATTTATTAAAAAGCAATTTACCATCTTTCCAGTCTTTATACTCATCTTCGGTACAAATAGCAAGTGTATGAGTAGAAGAAGAATTTGTTTCAAATACATTCTTACGAATTTGCTTCATTTAATTTACCTCTTTTAAAATTTTGGACTCTACTAATTTACTCATTTGATTTTCATATTTTTCAATAATCATATCAAGAAAAGGAAAACTACGTCCGCTATCTTGAGCTCTGAAAAAAGCATTATACGGTTGACCGAAATCATCATCAATTACTTCAAGATTATCAAAGTCATTCCAAGAATTAAGGTCATCTAAGTCAATTGCTACACAAAAATCGAACTCGTATGAAAGTTTTTCTTTTTTAGAATTAAACAAGCAAAATGAATAACTCATCCAACGATGGTCAGACTTTTTAGATTCTCTCCAAAATCCATCTTTAAATCCTGTATCAGTAAGAAGATTAATTTGTTCTGCTGTAGTTAAAGAAAGAAAATAATCAGATAATTCATAGCGCTTCATTTTGTGTTTAGTCCTCATGTTTGGAGTCTGCATCTTCTTTCTCCTTTTCCAGTTGAGCTAAATATTGCTTGTGCCATTTTTCTTGTTCTTCGGCATAACTATCATGAATAATTTTTTTCACATTAACCAATCCAGAATTTTTAATATTAGACCAGACACAATACTCATCGCCATCCACAACTACAATATATCTTTTATTAATTAAAAATTCCTCAAGAGAAATATTATAATGCTTAAGCCAGCCCTCAATTTGATAGTCATCAGTACCACCATAGTTGGGGACAGGACTTTTTGCTTCTACATAATCTTTAACATTTGAATCCCAAACATAATCTTTTGTATCAAATTCGAAATCTATGAATCCATCAACATATTTCTTACAGATTTCTCTGCATTCATCTACAAGATTACCATTAGAAGAAGCAATTGCATATCTCAACTTGTCTTTGAAAGTCACAAGCATATCAAAAGGAGAGCGGTAAAATTCAAGAGAAGATTCCCATAACCTTACGATACCCTTCTTGGTCACATAAAAATTTTTATTAATTTCTTCTCTCGTATAATGTTCATTATCAGTCGTAATTACGAGAGAATGACTTGAACTACTATTGGTTTCAAAAACATTACGTCTAATCTGTTTCATGTTATCTCCTTAAAATCCAGTCTGAGCACTCTTGAAATTCAAGGTGTTACTGACACCTTCAACCTCTGCAACAATATCATCATACTCTTTACCATCATAAGTATACTTGCCATTATTCTTCTTATTGACACGAACATGCCCGTCAAAGTTTTTAACAATAGTAGCACAATGCTTAGGAAGGTCAAAGTCAGGATTATACTTAAGTACTTCATCCATAAGGAAGATACCAACCTGACCAGAATCAGCACAGAACTCTCCCATCTTTTCCTTGGTCAAAGAATTAAAAACAGTGCAAGACCAATCACCATAAATAGTGTCGCATACAATAAAAGTTTCAAGACCAAGCTTTTCCATGGCTTCTCCACAGCAACACTTTTCCCAATCATCTTCCTGTTCAGATTCCCACTTTGCTACAGCTTTGTTGTAAGCTTCATTTTCAGTTTCGTAAGTGGGAGAAAGAGGAATCACGTGAATATTAGGGTCTTTTGTTCTTGTCCCTCTAATCCACGTTTCATAAGCATCAACAAGCTTCGCTTCTCTCTCAGGAGTACGATGACTTTCAGGAAGGTCGTAGATACGAAGGGGTCTTTCCATATCAACCCAAGTGACATCTTCGTACATATCAGGAGAAGGATATCCCTTGTGACCATCCCCAATAATCTTGTATTTGGAATAATAATCTTCCATCTTAGGATAAGCATTATAATTCATCTTACGGTCTTCACGGATAATATAACAAGGGTCAGTAATGAGAATATCACCAACAAAACGAACGAAACGATTATACTGATTGCAAAGGTTCATAAAAACACCTCTCCTTATTTTTTCTACTAAAAGAATATCATAAGGAGAGGTAAATGTCAAGTACTTATTAAATTATTTTGTTAACTTTTGATTTAATTACTGAAGGGAAATCTCATCAATAATTTCAAACTGACTTAAATCATTAGCGTCAAACTTCTTATCCTGTTCACAATACATAATGCCTACAAGACCAAGAGCACCAAACTGATTTGGAAGAGGCATAATCTAATATACGCGATAAATCTTACCATCAATTGCGTTCTTTTTCTTACACTTAAACATACAACTATTATTAACCATTTTAATTACTCCTTAAAATTTCACTTTTATTCTATCTTGTTTTATTTTATCTTTGCGTTAGTGATTGTCATTGTCGATAATCAAACTATAACATTTATTAAAAATATAATCTTCTAATGTAATTCCATCTCTTGCAAAAATATAATACATCCCATCAGAAACATAATAATCAAGACTTTGATGGTCTACATAACCATCTTCATCAGGACTAATTTCAATTCCTGTAATGTGAATATCATGCTTAGAAAGAGCGTACTTTACATCATCTTCAAACTTTTGGAAATCATCAGATTCCATAACTTCTTTAATAGCTTCTTCTTTATCTTCTTTGCTGCTCCAATTAACATTATAACCTTGGAAACAAGTTATAGCAGTTAAAATATATTCAAGTTTAGCTATTGCGCTATTGTCATCTAAATCAGAATCCCAACCCCATCCAAAGGTTTCAAAATTTAATTTTAGATACTTGCCGTAACCATTGTGACCATAATCTTCTTCAATATAATCATCCAACTGAGTATAATCATAATTATCTTTACCACTAATACTCAATGAATGAACACTTGAAGAATTAGTCTCAAAAACATTTTTCCTAATTTGTTTCATTAATACCTCACCCGACGTAGCTGGTCAAAAATTTCAATCCGCTTATCAAAACCTAAAGACCATAACACATCTTCCATTAAACTATCCATCGCTCTATGTCCCCAGCCATTTAAAAGAGTTGCATCACCTTGACATAAATCTACAATCTCTTGCGCTCTTTCGGCAAATTCTTCTGGCGTAAAAGGAACAACTGTTTTACTTTCCAATACTTCCAATCATTAAAGTCTCCAATCTTGGCTAACTTTTAGCCAGCATCATAAATCCTCGAAGGGATTTTGCCACTATCCTTTTCAGGAACATAGCCATCATCTCTATTAAATTGTATATCAGGTTCAAACAGAGGTCTAAAATCCCCATCACCATCACTATAGAAACCAATTAAAGTAGAATGTCCAATCTTTCCACAGGCTTCCATATAACGTAACATAGAAAGAAAAGAATCAATCCATCTTTCTTCCATGGTACACTTAATATTAAAAATTTTTTCCATTTCAAAAACTCCTTGAATATTTTTATAAATAAAGTATAGCATAAAAAAACAAAGTTGTCAAGAAGTTCTAAAAACTTTTTTCTTGACAACTTTGCAGCAACTTGTTAATTTAATTACAAATCATGTTTCTTGTAATACTTCCTTGGAAGTCTATGCGCAGGTTCAGACCTTCCACCTTTTAACAAATTATAAAATTCTAATCTCTTATGTTCAGGTGTAAGATATTGGTCAATCCAAGAAAATTCAGGATGCTCTTTCTTATATTTAAGTCTATCATTCCAAATCTTCTGATGCCTTTTTTGACAAAAAGCATACCATTCAGAATGACTAAGACCACTATAATCAACTACTGAAACAGAGGTTCGTGGAGCTTTATCTAAATACTGCATAAGCTCTGTTACAGTATTAAAAGTCTTTTTAAAAGAATACTCTTGAGAAACATTGCTATTATGTTTTTCTTTGTTGTGGCGAAGAAACTTAACTTCAAACATTTTCTTTCTCCCTAAACACACTCTCAAAATTGAGCCCGTGTTTTATATAAACTAAACCATCTTTTCCAATTACAAAATAATCTCCAAGTTCAACAAATTCTTCATATTCATCATAAGAATCATTTTCTGGTCTATAAGCAACAAAAGCATGTCTACCTTCATTGTCAATATTCTTTTCAAACCAAGTCTTATTAAGTTTCTTAAAACTTTCAAGTGCCTTTTCAGAATATTTAACGATATTCTTAATTTCAGTGTTATGAGCTTTAAAGAATTCTACAACTTCGTTCCAATTATCTTTTTCCCACTTCAAAGCTTCTACTTCATAAGGAATGATTTCGTAAATTTTAGTAGACATTGTATTCCCCTTTCTTTTTATCTGCTCTAAAATTTCCTACACGATAAACGCTAACACGAATGTTGCCTTATCCATTTACCTTCTTACTCCAAATATAGAAGTTCCAAACCACCATCGGAAATCTTTTAGAGGATTGCTCCCGCTACCTTTAAGCAAGTTTAGTTCGTCGTAGCAATCTGCGTTGGTGAAACGCCTTACAACCAAATCAATTATTGAATGCTTGCTACATCTTGTCTTAAGCCTTTTCTAGTTCGCTAAAGTGTTACCTTTAGCTTGGTTATATAATAGCACTTAACTTTCATTTTGTCAAGTACTTATTACATACTTTTTAAAATATTTTTTAAAGCCTTTGATGTGTAATTGGGTCAAACCCTTCTTGTTCAGAAATATCTAAATACTTTTGATATTTTTCTTCATCTAAAGGCGTGTGTTGCATAAGATAACTAATACTTTTTTCCATGTTTTCAATTTTCTTTTCCATGGCTTCAATTTTTTCTTGATTGGATTGAATGTGTTTAATTTCCCATTTAACACCAAAAGTATAACAATATCCAATGTAAACAGAAAATGCAACAGCTAAAACAATATACGATAATATACTTGTCGTATGACAAGTAGTTAAATAATGTGCTCCAATAAAAAAGTAAAAAGCATTAAGAATTAATCCTAAAATACCATGCAACTTTTTATTATTATCTTCCATCTCTCGTATTACAACAACCCCCTAATCTTTAGCCAATTATTAATAAACACCATCAAATTGTTTTTTGCAGATGCTAAAGAATCATTCCAATTCCACCTTGGGGGCGAAATAGAATTGTAATATTTCTTATAAACCATTGCTTTAATTGATAGATGTAATTCTTTTTCTTCTTGGTCTATAGAAATTTCTTCGTTTGGAATTAAAGTAAACACAAGTCCTAAATGGCTATATGTTATAATGTCTTGGAGACTGCAAAGTAATTCTTTTTGCCATTTCTCCCATGAATTCATTTAGTGTAGTCTCCTTTTTGTTTATTTTAAAATATTTTAAATTAACTCATTGGAGGAAACCAATAATAACCTAAAATATCTTCCGCTTCTTCTCTGTCTTGCTTATTATACTCTAAAAGAAGATTCAGGTCAATGGTTTTTCCATCAGTTTTAATTTTGTCTTTTGGGTCTTTGTTAGAAATTCTCTTTTGTGAAATCGCAATTACCTTTTTATAATAATCAGATTCCTCAACAAGCTTTTGACCAATCTTTTGATAAGCTAACATGTTTTGTTCATACGACTTTTTCAATTTTTCAATGTTCTCTAAAAGTCCCATGTAAGTATTAAATGCCTGACAAGTGCAATAATAATTGCCTGTACCAGTTGGCTTCATTTCTTGAGAACAAAACTTGCACTTAGGCGGAGTTGTATAAATTATATCTTGAGGATTTTGAGGTGTGGGGGAAGAATTTTCATCCTTTCCCCCATTAATCACTGTAAAACTAATCTTAGCCATATTAATTACTTATTGGTAGTACCAAGTACTCCACGCTCTGCACGGTCTTCAACTCTCTTATGCATCCAGAGCAAACACTCTTCCAGATGAGTAAGTGCAAGTGCATTTTCACGACAAGCAAACTCACCAGACTGAAAACCCTGAAGACGGTCACGAACAATCTCAAGAAGGTCTGTATCAAGAACCCCATGAATAGAATCAACTTCCTTGCGAGGACCATTCTGGAAAGCAATCGAATAAGGAGTCTCATTGCCCTGACCATCAGTTACAATAACATTGTAAACATGATTGGCATTACCCACACCCTTTTCATCAATTGCATAAACAGTGTTGAGATTATTGTTCTTCTGAATTGTATTAAGCTTACGCATTTTATTTTACCTCTTTTAATTATTAATTAATTTACAAACCCATTGTACAGATTCAACAGAATCGGTTTTCTTGTAAATCACACAAGCCAGAACTGCTTCATCAAAATCTACAAAATAAGTATTACAAACATGAATCTTATTTTCTTTGTCTTTATAAGTGGGAATATAATAAATTTCTTCTTTACGATTGATTCCTGTGACAATGCACATATCTTCACCAATCATTGAGCCAAAAAATCGCCAACCTTCGGAATTCTTAGTCACTGCATTTTCAAATTCAGCAACTTTCTTTTCATTCTCTTGTTCACGCTGATACATTCCATAAACATGATACTTACGAATCTTAGGAGTCTCAGGAGACAAAAGAGTAGAAAAAAACTCTTCAACTTCTCCATATGTAATTGCATTGTTAATTGCCATATTAGCTCTCCTTTCTATTTATTTAGATATTACCATATATCTTTTTTCTTGTCAAGCATTTATTAAAAGTTTCTTTCAAAAACGTATAAAAAAAGGAAGAAGCCATTCGACCTCTTCCTCTTTTTGGAGTGAATTTATGAAAATTTTAGATGAACTGCTTTTTATTTTTGATTACTTGCAACCAAAGCGCTTCTTGGAAATCGCTTCAATCGAAGGAATCTTTTCAGTGTTGATGCTCTTCTTAGCACAATAATGTTCAATGGTTGCAACCAGAACTCGTGCATCAAGAAGCATTGCAAGAATCTTACGGTCAAATGCTCGATGATACTTTTCAAGAGCCTTGCCACGAGCAAACTCCTTACCAATGTCCTCAACGAACTTATCACCATCAGCATGGTTTACCTTAGCCTTACCACGATAGCTGTTTTCAAGAAGAGTGTTCTCCCAAATACCCTCAAGAGAAATAGTCTTCATATCAGCCTTTTCACAAAGACGAGTAATAACATGCATTGCATCAAATGCAGTATCAGTTACCTCAGCCTTGACTACGCCACCACTCTCATAAACACCATAAGCAATGGAAGAGTTAGACGGTCGGGAAATGTCATTCTTGCAGTTGTCACACATAATTTTTTGTCTCCTTTAATTTCTTTGTTTTACTTTAGTTTTTGTTTTACTTTAGTTTTTTTGTCTATTTAAAAAGTCTTGATAGACTTCTTCACTAATTTGTATATATCTATCTCCATGGTAAGCTTTTCGCCTACCATTAATTACTCTACTAATTACTCCATTAGGAAGTCCTTTTTCTGCTTCCCAAATAGAACTAAAAACTTGAATGATATCATCTGTTTCTTTATCAAGTTTAGCTACTCTTTTAGGAGGAGGATTATAACCTTTTTCTTTTTTAGGCCTATAATCTGAAGAAAGATAAGGTAAATTTTTACGCTTTAATCGTCTTTTAATAGCTGACCGACTTATACCAATCTATTTACCAACCTTTTCAAAATTCCGCTAATTTTCTTTTAAAAGACTTATTAATTCTTCTTCAGAAACATTAGAATTTTGTTTTAGTTTTTCTTTAGTATAGCAATCAAAACACAATCGACTTTCAATATTAATTTCTTTTCCGCAAATTTCGCAGTATTTCTTTACTTTTGGACGAATACTTTCACTTCTTTTATTAGGAACTCCTGATGAACGAAGTATATTTACATCTTTATCAGGATAAAGTATTCCTTTATTTACTTGCGAAATAAATAAATTAGAAACTCCAAATTTATGAGACATTTCATTGTATGATAATTTATTTTCAGCTAAATCTTTTTTTAATTCTTCTACTTCTTCATCGGTAAGATTCCTAGCCGCCATATGCTATCCACCTATTGTACTATTATACCGATTATTAAAAGTATCAAAATAAGCTATCCAATAAATTTCTTTGTCATTTAATTCTTCTACAGAACATTCTTCAATAACCTCAAACTAAAAACTCTCAAATCCATATTTTCTTAATGCTCTATAAAAATGACTGTTGTATCCCAATTCTTTAGGGTTATTATACTAAGATTTATGTTGTCTAAATCTTTTTTTTATATCAATAGACTAACCAACATAGACAACTTTGTTTTCTGGTAAATAAATTACCTTATAAATACCTATCATATTTTTCCTACCTCTCAAATAGAAATATAAAAAATATAAAAAGCTTGATATTGAGAGTATCATTATCTCAAAGATTAATTACTTCTTTGCTCCCTTTTTATATTTAATTGGCAGCGGAGTTGAGATTCGAACTCAATCTAACCCACTCAGAATGGTACGGTTTTAGCTTGCTACTCTATGTCACCATAGCCGATAAAAATCGTTGTAGTCTGGAGCACATTATCACCTTGCCTTTCGGTTTAGGTGGAGAGTCTATGCTCTCTACACATTTACAGTTTTTTGAACTGATTTAGCACGAGATAGTCTTACTAACTTAATAATAAGATGTCAACCGTTTTAGCCCTCTTTATTACCTATTCGTTTCCAAATAGGAGTCCCTAATTCAAGACCGCTGTGCTAACCGTTACACTACTCCGCAATAATAAATTAAATGAAGTTTGAAACTTCATTGGTACGCCTGACGAGACTCGAACTCATAAGATACACTTTAGAGGAGTGTTGTTTTATCCAATTAGACTACAGGCGCTTAATAAAGCTAGACTCATTTTTCAAAACATTTGTAATCCCAAATCACAAGTCTCTAAATAATTGCTGTAAGAGTCTACTTTATTTGAATTTGCTACCGTTGGTGCTGATAGAGTGGCTCGAACACTCAACCCTCCGATTATAATGGTCACGAAAGTAAGATTTGAACTTACATCCTTTGCTTTTCTTAAGCTATTTCGTGGTCGGAAGCTCTAACCTATTGAGCTATATCAGCATATAAAATCCTAGACACAATAAAAAATCTAAAAAAGTATTTATTCCAATTAAATATATTTCCCAGTATTTTTATTTTAATTGCTGTTAGTGTCTACTTCTAGCTGTTTTATATTATCGCTAGCATTACTAATCTAAACCCTATCCATAATCTTTTTTCAAGCTAAAATTAAGTAATAAAATTTGCTGTAAGGGTTTACTTTTAAATCATCAATAACTTACCATCTTGTTTGTAGTACTCCAAACAATTCAATCTTGCACCGTGGGGGATTCGAACCCCTTCTTAAGCTCTCCGTCGAGTAACTCCATCCTTGGAACGGCACTTATAAACTAGACGCATAATACTAACAAAGGAGAATCATGAAAGCATCATAAACTAATTAGCAAGGAACAATACCCTAAATCTTTTTTTCTAGAATTTGATTTTATTATTGTTTGCTGTAAGCGTCTACGTTAAACGATAAATTTGAATTGTTGCTTATGGCAGGGGTAAAAGGATTCGAACCTTTAATGGCGGCGTCAAAGGCCGCTGCCTTCACCATTTGGCTATACCCCTATATATTTTTCCTTAGCTGGTGGTTCCGATTCGCCCATCCAGAACTCCCTACTTGAGTGCCATTCTATACTCATTAGAGGCTTTCCGACTGAAGGGTATTTTAATTTATTTATCGTCTTTTAAACTACTAAGGAATTGGAGCAGAAGACGGGAATCGAACCCGCACCTACGACCTCGGAAGCCGTTATTCTCACCATTAAACCACTTCTGCAAGGTTAGTTTATCTCTCAACCACATCTTAAGTATAACATATATTTTTCATCTTGTCAAGTACTTTTTAAAATTTCTTCTGATAAATTTTTAAAGTATTCTTCTAAGTATTCTTTCTTAAAAGTATATCCGTGCTTATAAAGATATTTCTTATAATCACTATAAATGAGTTTCACAATTTCTACTGAAACATCTTTAGGATAAAGAACTGGATTGTGTTTTTCAAGCTTAGAAGCCGCTTCATCAATTATCTTCTCTTCAGTCTCATTCAAATATTGGAAGAAAATGTCACTATAAATATCATTGTTTCCGTTTCTTATCGGCATATATACCTCTAATTTTTATCATTAAGAAGATGAAGAAGAACAAACTTTTGATACCAAAACAATTTAACCCCAAGCAATTCGCAAATGGTATTAACATCTTTCATGGTATATTTGTCTTTCTTTAAAGCTTTAATCTGCTCAAAGATTTTCATATCCTCTTCTGAGATTAAAAATTCATCCATAATAAAAATCCTCTTTTATTTGAAAAAGAAATTCTAAAATGAAGTGGTTGGAATCGAACCAACGACCAGCAAAGATACCCCTACGCCGCTCTACCCCTGAGCTACACTTCAATGGAGCTGGATGAGAATTTCGAAATCTCGACTTCCACTTTACAAGAGTGGCGCTCTGCCTCTGAGCTAATCCAGCAAATAAAGGACTAAACAATAGTCCTTATCCACGAGTACGTTTCCAATAATTCGCCATCTTATATTCAGGCTTATTAGTAACTTCCTCAATAAATACTTCAGGAAAAGGCCAAACATAACTATTAGCTTCTTCCTCTGAATCAAATTCAACTTCGGCATAATAGAAAGCAGTATCAGTACCACCATCTACAAGATTGAATTCAATTAAATAACCATTATTGTAAAGACCTCTATAATCTTTTACAATAGGATTATAACCAAGTTCATTAAAACAGTCAAACAAAGAATTATCTGTAAGATTTGTTTCAATTTCGGTACGAGTTAAAGTACCACCAGATTTAAAAGTAAGAGCATCTGGACGATAACCTTTGCCACTTTCAAACCAACGTCTTACACGAATTTCCTGTAAAATTTTTCCATCAGAATTATATTTGATATTAATATAAATAGTTTTAACAATTCCGACTTCATCAAAATCGACTTTAGGAAAACCAGAGATTAAAAACTTACGTTCGATTTCAATTGAATTCTTATTGCTCATTTTTAATCTCCTGTCCATATTTTTTATGAAAGTCTTCAATTTTATGTTTAACTGAAGTCACACAAGCATGACCCCAATTAGTTTGTCTGAAAAGAAGATTGCCATTCTTGTCAAAAACCTCAAAATATTTAGCTTTCTTGTTGTTTTTTACAAAATAACCAAGATATTCAAAATCATTTCCATTCCAGATTTTCATATTAAAGACTCCGTTTTTAATGGCACTAGCGGTAAGATTCGAACTCACGAGACGGATACAAGCCGTCACACATCATTTCAAGTGATGGCAGTTATGACCACTTCTGTACGCTAGCATTTATTTTATGTTTCAGAGAACAGATAGATACCTTTTTCTCCTACATCCTTTTTAATATCAGTAAATTCTTTATCACTAATTTGAGTCATTGGGGGGAACACACTTTTAAAAGAAGAACAACCATCTTTTTCAATAGAAACAATTGTTTTCTCACAAACTGGGCAAGTATAATTCCAAGATAAAATATTAGTTTCATCTTTAACAGTTTTAATTTCTGCTACTTGCATTATCCCTTTATTACAATGAGGACATCTATAAACAAACTTTTTATTGCTGGCTGTCTAATAAATGTAAATCTTAAAATTAATAGTCATTAGAATTTACTTCCTTTTGTTTTTTGGTTGCTGAAGCATGGGAGTCGAACCCACTATTACTTGGGTATGAGCCAAGTGTGATTTATATATCCGTTTCACTCGCCAGCAATGGTGCTTTAGGCCAGAATCGAACTAGCTACACGTGGATTTTCAGTCCACTGCTCTACCAATTGAGCTACCAAAGCATGTTTAATTCTCTCTTATCCCTACTCGGTAGCAAGTTCGTAATTTATTATGGATAAATTCGTAACTTACTACCTTTCGGCATTGCAATGAGAGAATTCTCTAAATGTTTTCATTCAATATCAGAAGAAAATTTCTAAACAACCGAGGTTTTTCTTGTTTTTACTGTGCTGAAAAACCCAATTAAACAGGTGCGTTCTTATTTTCTGCTGTAAAAGAACCCGACTAAAGCAACATCTCAATCCCATATTTCGCGTAATAAGGTAAAAGAAATTCTAAGTGGCGCTGTACCTAACAGCTTCCTGCAAGGGTTTCCCACGAGCGGGGCAGGACTCGAACCTACACTCTCCACTTTTGGCGGGTATGGAAGGATTTGAACCTTCGACTCCTTGATTAACAGTCAAGTGTTCTGACCAGACTGAACTACACACCCAAATATATTTTCTTGAATTTTAGAGCTGATTTTGGGCTGAATTATACCCTTCCATTCATTTAATTTCCACATCCGTTTGGAAAACCCATCAGCAACCTTTGCAAAGGGTTGAGAGAACAGCGCTATCCTCTCGTGGTCTTGCCGACCTAAAATACTAGATACTTCCTTACATCTATTTAAAGATTAACAATAATTAAAAATAGATGTACACTTTTCCCGTTGACATTCAGGAAGCTTTTTTAATTTGGTCTCAGGAGCTTGATATTTAGCTTCAAGTCATGCTGCCTACGTCTTATTTTAGGACGAAAAAGAGATAGACTAGAAAAACCTTGTGCATGTTTTTTAAAGAAACTGCCCTTAAAACTTCGGCTTATAGTAGCCTAAAACTGCTGTTTACCCGCAGACGAGGGCCAGTTAATTATCGTAAACTCGTGTTAATACGGTGCTTTTTTTAGCCCAAGAGAGCAACTAACTCTTATGGTGGACCTGACAAGACTTGAACTTGCGACTTCCTGCGTGCAAAGCAGACACTCTCCCAACTGAGTTACAGGCCCATAATTGAACTATTCTTTCAAATAGCACCAGAGTTTTTTTACAAGAACTCTATAACTTGGCTTTTGTTATTCATCCTCAGCACCACCTGTTAGGAGCAATAAGCAGTATGCTCGGCTTATTGTGTTTTAAGGTTACATGACCCATAACCTCAATACCTACCCCGATTTAGTTGCAGTAATCAGAGTTTTTGTTTGAATAAGTACGCAACTACCTATTCCCGTAAACACGGCACAGACTTCTCCGTATAGCTTTTCGCTGTAGGTTTTTGATGTTACATTCGCACCCTAACATCTCTCACCATATATCTGTGTTCTACCCATGTGCGGCTTATAGCCTTTTTCAGCTTGTGACAGCTTACTTTGCGTTCGAGAACCATTCACTTGTTCTCTACTCCAAGACTTCGGACGGGCGTTGGGGCTTTAACTTAACGGATTAAAGATGAGTTCAAATATATGGAACACCGACAAGGCTTTAGCCATCCTTGCTGAATCGGACAGTTTAATATAAGTTACATTCGCTATCTGCCAATTGAAATATAACTTGGTGGCTAAGGTGGGACTTGAACCCACATCTCTTTCGAGGGTTGTACTTGAAGCAACTGCGTATGCCAATTTCGCCACTCAGCCATAATAATTAATACTAGACACGTTTTTTGATATCGGTCATCCAGACATCTCCCGAAGGAGACGGAAGAATCGAACTTCCCCGTTTAATTTTCCATATTAAAGCATCAAGTAATTTTGCTGTACGTGTCTACTTGAAAGGAATTTATATTTGCCTATTAGAAAAATAGGAGCGTCAATTTATTAACTAGACTCATTTTTACAAAATCTGTTGCTCTACCAGTTGAACTAACTCCCGATGGTCGGGAGTGAAGGATTTGAACCTCCAACACACAGGCCCATAGCATTTGTGATTGTAAAATTGCTGTTAGAGTCTACTTGAAAGGAATGCTTTTATGAACAATAAAAAATGAACAATTAGCTTACAAATAAATTTGTATCTTTATCATATTTTTACTATAGCATAAAATTTTCATTTTGTCAAGAGTTTTAAAACAAAAATTTTATTGGTGGGTGAGGAAGGTGCCGACCCTTCTACTCCGTTAGGAAAGAGTTTTACAGACTCCCGTGTTTGCCGATTCACTACTCACCCATTTAATTATTTCTCCTTTAGAAAGGGGCTAGACGCTTTTTGTGTATTCTTATTTAACAGATAAGTACAATTAAAATTGCTGTAAGCGTCTACTATTGAAGTCATTACAAAATAAGCATTTCTGCTATTGGTGCTCATGGAGGGACTCGAACCCTCGACAGACGGCTTAAAAGGCCGCTACTCTACCAACTGAGTTACATGGGCATAAATACTAGAGACATTGTTGTTATGGACTCCTGCCTTAAACCACTTGGCTACATACTTCAACTGAAGACGTTCGGATTCGAACCGAAGAATGGGAGTTTGGCTTTTTAACATATTTTCAAAATTGCTGTTAGTCTCTACTTTATAAATATCATCTTACAGAAAGGAAATTATTCATATCAGATAGAGAGAAAGGAGAAACAACTTTTCGTCAAACAATTATTTCTTAACCCTTCGATAGATTTAAGTTCCCCTCATTTAAATCCGATAAAACTTACTCACACTATCATAAGAACGGATTTCTGATTTGAATAATGGTGATGGCGAACGGATTTGAACCGATGCTACGGACGTGAAAGGCCCGTGTCTTTACCACTTGACTACGCCACCATATTATTAACCTAGACTCTTTTGCGTATTATTCACCACAGAGCGCCCTCTGACAAGAATCGAACTTGCTAATGATTGTTTTGCAGACAATTGTGTTAACTTTTTTTAGGACTTTGCTGTAAGAGTCTACTTT
>OIYG01001407.1_pt1 | contig 18171 bp, 16 predicted proteins | sample 1587861 | NCBI WGS metagenome assembly OIYG01 (sample SAMN03283272) | human gut metagenome | biome: human-associated habitat; material: feces | host: Homo sapiens | place: Peru | collected 2012 | reverse complement strand
AGGTAAACCACAAGTTGCTTACAAAGAAACAATCAAAAATAAGGTTAAAGTTCAAGGTAAATTTATCCGTCAATCAGGAGGTAAAGGACAATACGGAGACGTATGGTTTGAAATGGAACCACTTGAGCCAGGAAAAGGAATTGAATTTGAAAGTAAAATCGTTGGTGGAGCTGTTCCAAAAGAATATATTAAACCAACAGAAGATGGTATTAGAGAAGCAGCTGAAACAGGAATTTTAGCTGGATATCCAGTTATAGATTTCAAAGCTACATTAGTAGATGGATCTTACCACGAAGTTGACTCATCAGAAATGGCATTTAAGATTGCTGCTAGTCTTGCTCTTAAAGAAGCTAAGAATAAGTGTAATCCTGTTCTTCTTGAACCTATAATGAAAGTTGTTGTTGTTAGTCCTGATGAATATACTGGTGCTGTTATGGGAGATATTACTTCAAGAAGAGGTAGACCTCTTGGTCAAGAATCGAGAGGAAATGCTATTGCGTTTACAGCAATGGTTCCACTTTCTGAGATGTTTGGTTATGCTACTAGTTTGCGTTCTAATACTCAAGGTAGGGGTACGTTTACTATGACACTTGACCATTATGAGGAAGTGCCTAAGAATATTGCTGAAGAAATTATTAAGAAAAATGGTGGAAACTAGTATAAAATAGTTAATATTATTGAATATATCTAATATTTACATTTGTTGTAATATAAATGATATATTGGGAAGGAAATATGTATTGTATATTTCATAATATATTGTTAAGATAGGAGATAGAGATGTAGAAAATATTGAAGTCTTCTTTGCAGACTGTTTTTCCTTCCCTGTCCCTTATGGGGATAGTTGTAAAGATTAAGTAAACTGTGTAATTATTTTGCAAATTAATTAAAAAAGACTTGCAATATTTTAAATATTTGATACAATATATATTGTATATTGTTAAAGAAAGAGAGGAAAAGAAAATGGCAAAAGCAAAATTTGATCGTTCTAAACCACACGTTAACATTGGTACTATTGGCCACGTTGACCATGGTAAGACGACTTTAACAGCTGCTATTACAAAAGTTTTAGCATCTAAAGGCGGAGCTGAATTTGTTGATTATTCAAATATCGATAAAGCTCCAGAAGAAAGAGAAAGAGGTATTACTATTAATACTTCACACGTTGAGTATCAAACTGACAAACGTCACTATGCTCACGTTGACTGTCCAGGACACGCTGACTATGTAAAAAATATGATTACTGGTGCTGCTCAAATGGATGGAGCTATCCTAGTTGTTAGTGCAACTGATGGACCAATGCCTCAAACAAGAGAACACATCTTATTATCAAGACAAGTTGGTGTACCTAAAATGGTAGTATTCATCAACAAATGTGATATGGTTGATGATCCAGAACTACTTGATTTAGTAGAAATGGAAATTAGAGAATTATTAACTGAATATGGTTTCGATGGAGACAATACTCCAGTAATTAGAGGTTCAGCACTTAAAGCTCTTGAAGGAGACGAAAAATATGTTGCTGCTATCGATGAACTAATGGATGCAGTTGATAATTGGATTGATACTCCAGTAAGAGATACTGATAAACCTTTCTTAATGAGTATCGAAGACGTATTCACAATCACAGGTCGTGGAACTGTTGTTACAGGACGTGTTGAAAGAGGAATACTTAAATTAAATGATGAAGTTGAAATCGTTGGACTTAAAGATACTAAGAAAACAGTAGTAACTGGTATCGAAATGTTCAGAAAATCACTAGATTTTGCTGAAGCTGGAGATAACGCTGGTGTACTTCTTCGTGGTATCAACCGTGATGACGTTGAAAGAGGACAAGTTCTTGCTAAACCAGGAACAGTTACACCTCACAAAAAGTTCAAAGCAGAAGTTTATGTTCTATCTAAAGAAGAAGGTGGAAGACATACTCCATTCTTCAGTAACTATAGACCACAATTCTACTTCAGAACAACTGACGTTACTGGTGTAATCGAACTTCCTCAAGGAGTTGAAATGGTTATGCCTGGTGATAATGTATCTATTACAGTTGAATTAATCACTAAAATTGCTATCGAAAACGGAACTGAATTCTCAATCCGTGAAGGTGGTAGAACAGTTGGTGCTGGTAAAGTTACAGAAATTATTGAGTAATTAAGCTAATTAGAAATTCCCGTATGGGAATTTTTAATTATATAAAGAGTGATAAAATATTAAAAATATATCAAATGAAAGTAAAGAAAAAATAGATAATGAACTTAAGTATATTGTTAATCAACTTCAAAAAAACTTATCTAATGTAGACAAATTAGAAGATAAAATATATTTTGAAATGAGCAAAACTGAAATAAAAAATAATTTTGCTGATATTTTATTTGAATTAAAGGCTATTTTGGCAAACAATGATATCGATGCTCTTATAAATAAGTACAAAAAAATAGAAGAAATTTTATCTGAAATTGAACTTTGTTTGGCTGAACAAGAGGCATTGTTTCATATTGATGGAATAGCATATTCCTTTTATCAAATCGGAAGTATTTTATCAACGAATAATGTATAAGAGGGTTTATAAAGAAAATATTTTATTGCTTTTAAAACATATTGTAAAAATTAATTATGCAATATGTTTTTTTAAATCTTTAAATTTATTTCATTCCGAAAAAGTCTAAAACGCTTGCTGTTAAGTTGACAATTCGTGGGTACTTTTATATAATTATTACAGTAGGTGATGGAAGTGAAGAAAAAAGGTTTTACTTTGACTGAGGTTCTTATTGTAATAGTTTTGATAGGAGTACTTATTGGTATCGCTGTTCCAAGTGCTACTGCTATTCGTAAGAGAATTAATCAAAGACTTTATTCTGAGAAGAAGAAAGAGATTCTTACTGCAGCTGAACTTTATGCTAAAGATAGAGGACTTAGTTCAAGTATGCAGATATATGTTTATACTCTTATAAATGAAGGCTATGTTAAAGCAGATGTGTCACAGAATAGTACTAATTGCACTGGGGATAATACTGGTAAAGGTTGTGTCATTAATCCTGTTGATGATTCTAGTATGAATAATGAGAATATTTTGATTCAAGTTGTTAATAAGAGTATTAAAGCAATATGGAATGGATCTTTGAAGTCAGGAGAAACTAAAGTATTAATTGAGACTGTTAAGAAAACACTTAGTTGTACTAGTGTAACTCCTGATAATCCTTGCTTATATACTGGAGAAAATCCAAATAACTATTTATTCTATAGTGGTATTATGTGGAGAGTTATAGGGGTTTATAATATATCTGGTAAAGAAGTTGCTAAGTTAATAACTGATGATAATGTTACTTGGGAAATTAGTGCTTAATTGCACTTTTATTTTGGATTAATGTTGAGAATTTAGTGTAAATATTGTATAATAATAAATACGGCAAAGCCTTTGAAGGGAGATGTAGTATGAAAAAGAAAACTATTTGTTTAGTTGGTAAACCTAATGTTGGAAAAAGTACTCTTTTTAATAGAATAGTTGGTAAGAAGATAAGTATTATTGAAGATACACCTGGTGTTACTAGAGATAGAATTTATTCTAGTGCTAGCTATGAAGATATTCCATTTTATTTAATTGATACTGGTGGTATAGATTTTAGTGAAGGTACTTTTAATGATGAGATTAAAGCCCAGGTTGAAATTGGTATAGATGAAAGTGATGTTATTATTTTTGTTGTAGATGGTAAAGAGGGAGTTACTAGTAATGATTTGTTAATTCGTGATTTACTTAGAAAGTCTAATAAGAAAGTTATTGTTGCTATTAATAAGGTGGATAATAAGCTTACTGAAGAAAATATGTATGACTTTTATACACTTGGTTTTGATGAATATATTTCTATTTCAGCCGAGCATAATATAGGTATTAGTAAGTTAATGAAAGAAGCGACTAAGGATTTTACTTTTGGTGATGAGGAAGAGGATACTAGACTTAAATTTTCTGTTATTGGTAGACCAAATGTAGGTAAAAGTAGTTTAGTTAATGCTCTTTTGAATGAGGAAAGAGTAATTGTTAGTAATACTCCTGGTACTACTAGAGATGCTATTGATACAGTTTTAACTTATGATAAAAATGAGTATATTCTTATTGATACAGCTGGGTTAAGGAAAAAAGGTAAGATATATGAAAGTGTAGAGAAGTACAGTTTACTTAGAAGTATGCGTGCTATTGATAGAAGTGATGTGTGTCTTCTTGTTTTAAATGCAGAAGAAGGTATTATAGAGCACGATAAACATATAGCAGGATATGCTCTTGAAGCAGGTAAAGCTGTTGTTATAGTTGTTAATAAGTGGGATACTATTGAGAGTAATAAAGATGAAGAGATGAAGTCTTGGAAAAAGATGATTAAGGATAATTTTGCTTTTATGTCTTATGCTAAGGTATGTTTTTTAAGTGCTAAGACTAGGAAGAGAATTAGTACACTTATGCCACTTGTACTTGAGAGTTATGAAAATGCTACTAAAGAGATCAAGACTAGTGTTATAAATGAAATTGTATTAGATGCATTTATGGAAACACCACCACCATCTTATAAAGGCAGAAGATTAAAGATCTATTTTACTCATCAAAGTGGGAGCAAACCACCTAGATTTGATATAGAAGTTAATTCTAAAGGTTTAGTACACTTTAGTTATGAGAGATATTTAGAAAATAAGATTAGAAGTAATATAGATTTTTCTGGAACACCTATTATTTTAAATTTTAAGAATAAAGGCGAATAACACATATTCAACTTTATCATATAATAATGTAGGTGATAAAGGTGGGAAAAGAAGATTTATTTGATAAGATTGAAAAGAAGACTAAGGTAGGTAAGGATACTATTTTAAAACTTGCTAGAGAACTGCAGGATGGAGACTTTAAAAATGAGAATACTTTAAGGAATATTATTTCAGAGATAAGTGAAATAACTGGTAAAGAAGTATCTAAAGAGAAAGAAGATAAAATAGTAAATATGGTTATAAATGATAAGGTACCAAAGGATATAGATAAATACGTTTAGGACTAGTAAATTAGTCTTTTTTTTTGTATAATTATTTCGGTGGTAAAAATGAGTTTAATCAAAGTTAAAGAATATTTAAAAAAATATGGTTATGATGATAGAATTATGGAGTTTACATTACCTACTGGTACTGTAGAAGAAGCTAGTCACGAGCTTAAATGTACTCCTGGAGAAATTGCTAAAAGTTTAAGTTTTCTTATTAATGATGAACCTGTTATTATTGTTGTTAAAGGCGATAATAAGGTAGATAATCATAAGTTTAAAGAAACTTTTAAAGTAAAAGCTAAAATGATAGACAGAGGTAGTGTTGAAGAGTTAACTGGTCATGCCCCTGGTGGTGTATGTCCTTTTGGACTTAATGATAATGTTAAAGTTTATTTAGATGTATCACTTAAGCAGTATAATTATGTATATCCTGCTTGTGGAAGTGGTAATTCTGCTATTAAGTTAAGCTTAGATGAACTTGAAAAACTTTCTAACTTTATAGATTGGATTGATGTTACTAAAGAACCTGAAATGTAAAATAAAAGAGGCCTAGGCCTCTTTTATTATGTCTTTTGGTATTAAGTATTCTATATATGTAAGCATTTCATCCTTTGAATATTTATTCTTACTACTTAAGTATTCTATTCCTAAACTAACAACTCCACCTAAATAGAATTTACTTATTATATCATTTGGTACATACTTATTACTTATCTTATCATCATCTATACGACTATTTATATCTCTAGTAATTGCATCTAATATTATATCTATAACTATACTATTTCTATTATTAATAAGTATCAAATAATAAATATCTTTCTTTTCATCTATGTGGTCTAATAATAGTTTTATTAATTCAATAAAATACTCTCTAGTATTTATACTTTTATCATTAGTATTAAGTGCATTTATTAAATTATTTTTTAGTGTATTTATAAGTTCTAAAAATAAATCATATTTATCATTATAATGACTATAAAAAGTAGATCTATTAATAAGTGCTTCTTTACAAATATCACTTACTTTTATTTCTTCAAAACTTTTTTCTTTCATTAAATTTATTAATGTTTCAAAAAGAACTTTACGCGTTTTAGTTATTCTTAAATCTTCTTTCATAAATTTCGCCTCTTATATGAATTATACATTTTATTGGTACATTTGTAAAGATAAAATACACTTGTCTATCATTTAGTAATACAATAATATTCAAAGTGTTGGATAATATACACCTAATTATATTTGATATTCATTTTTTTTAATTAAAATAATAAAATACCATATTGGAAGTGAGGAATAGATAAAATGAAAAAATTTAGTGAGTTTATTTGTAAAAATAGAGTTTTAGTTTTAATAGTATCTTTTGCTCTTTTGATTTTGAGTTTTATTGGTATGAAGTTAACTAAGATTAATTATGATATTTTAGTTTATTTACCTGATGATATTGAAACTATTAAGGGTCAAAATATACTTACAGATGAATTTAATATGGGTGCTTATGCTATGGTTATTACTGATAACTTAAAGGCAGACGAAATATTAAAAGTAGAAGAAAAAATGAGGAAAGTAGATGGAGTTAATAAAGTAGTTAGCTTATATGATGCTTTAGGTACTGACTTTCCAATAGAAGTGCTTCCTGATGATATTAGGAGTCACTTAAATAAAGATAATAGTAATTTACTTCTAGTTACTTTTGAAGAGAGTACTTCAAGTGAAAAGACTATTGATGCAGTTAGAGAACTTAGAACTCTTTCAGATAATTATAAAATTGGTGGAATGAGTAGTATGGTTCTTGATACTATGGATTTATCTAATAGTGAAATAGCAATTTATATCGTAATTGCTGTTGTACTTTGCTTAGTTGTATTAGCGTTTAGTTTGGATTCTTATTTAGTTCCAGTACTTTTACTTCTTAATATAGGTATGGCAATTATGTATAATATGGGAACTAATATATTCTTAGGAGAAATAAGTTATATTACTAAAGCACTAGTGGCTGTTTTACAATTAGGTGTTACAACAGACTTCTCAATATTCTTATATCATTCATATGAAAATAAAAAGAATAAAATGAGTAAAGAAAAAGCTATGGAAGAAGCAATAAGTGAAACATTTACATCAGTAACAGGTAGTTCACTTACTACAATTGCAGGATTCCTAGTATTATGTCTTATGAATCTAACACTTGGTAAAGACCTTGGTATAGTAATGGCTAAAGGTGTACTTTTAGGACTAGTATCTGTATTAACAGTATTCCCAGCATTACTTTTAACCTTTGATAAATATATATCAAAAACATCTCATAAAGTAATTATTAAACCATTTAATAAAGTAAATAATTTTATAGTAAAACATTATATAGCAATATTTATAATATTCTTACTACTATTATTTCCAATGTATAAAGCTAATTCTAAAGTAGAAGTATATTATAAAATAGATGAAACTTTACCTAAAACACTTGAAAGTATTTCTTCTAATGAAGAGATTAAAGAAAAATTTAATATAGTTAGTCCAGAGATAATACTTATTGATAAGAATATTAAGAGTGATAAATTATCTGAACTTACTAATAAACTTGATTCCTTGGATGGAGTTAATTTAGTTCTTAGTAAGAGTAAAATTACTGATTTAGGACTTATGGAAGATATGATTCCAGAAGAGATAAATAGTATTTTAAATAATGATAAATATACTGTTATATTTATTAATTCACTTTATGAAGTAGCAAGTGATGAGTTAAATGATCAAATTACAGAAATTAATAAAGTAGTTAAATCTTATGATAAAGATGCGATTGTGGCTGGAGAAGGAGCACTTATGAAAGATTTAATTACTATAAGTGATGAAGACTTTAATAATGTTAATACTTGGAGTGTTATATGTATATTATTTATTCTAATAATTATACTTAGAAGAGTAGCACTTCCAATATTACTCGTTATGACTATAGAGTTTGCAATATTTATTAATTTAGGTATATCATACTTTAAGGGTTCAGTTCTTCCTTTTGTAGCGCCTATAACTCTTGGTACTATCCAGCTTGGTGCGACAATAGACTATGCAATACTTTTAACTACAACTTACCTAAAGAATCGTAAGACTATGAGTAAGGAAGATGCAATAAAAGATACACTTAAATATACAAGTACAAGTATAATTGTAAGTGCAATGTGTTTCTTTGCTGCAACATTTGGAGTAGGTGTATATAGTGATTTGGAAATGGTAGGAAGTTTATGTTCATTAATCAGTAGAGGTGCAGTTATAAGTATGCTTGTTGTATTAATTGTACTTCCATCTGTACTTCTTACATTTGATAAAATTTTAATAAAGGGACGTGATAATATGAAAAAAGATAAATTAAATAAAAAATTAGTAGCGGGCTTATTAATTGGATTAACTTTAATGCCACTTAATACATATGCTCTTACTAAAAATGAAACTGTTTATACTATATTAAATAGTGATGGTTCTGTTAATAAAACTACAGTTAATGAAAGTATTTTAAATAAAAAGAATGTTAAAGAAATAAATGATTATACTGTACTTGACGATATTATTAATTTAAGTTCTGGAAGTGAATATAGTAAAAATGGTAAGAATTTAACTTGGTCTTTAAATGATAGTAATATTTTATATAAAGGTACTACTGATAAAAGTTTACCTATAAGTGTTAAAGTTACTTATAAATTAAATGGAGAAAAGAAAGAACTTAAAGATATTTTAGGTAAAAGTGGTAATGTAGAAATTATTATAGATTACACTAATTTAGATAAGCATACTGTTAATGTATATGGTACTAAAACTACAATGTATACACCATTTGTAGTAGTTACTGGTACTTATATTGATAATAAGAATAATAGTGATATTAAAGTTACTAATGGTAAAACATATGAAACAGCTGGTAAGACATTTGTTAGTATGATTAGTACTCCTGGTCTTATAGAATCTTTAGGTGGAAGTAAAGAACTTAATGAGGTTAAGATAAGTTATAAAACAACTAAGTTTGAACTTAACTCTATATATTCTGTAGTGATGCCTAAGATAGTAGATAAAAATATACTAAGTAATTTTGATAAATTAGATCCTATTTATTCGAAATTTTCTGAACTTCAAACTAATATGGATTTAATTATAAGTTCTAGTAAGGAGTTAAAGGATGGAACATCACTTTTAAAAAATACACTTAATAATAGTATTGGTAATTTAACTACAGAGAATTTACTTACTAAAGAAAAGAAAGATTTAATTAGTTCATCAGCAGTAGATGGTGTTAATAAAACTTTTACTGAAGAGTATGTTAATAATTTAAGTGAAAGTGTTTGGAAAGAAGTAGAAGCCAGTATGGCTAATGGAGATGACGCACTTGAAGCAAAAGTTAAAAATATTTTAGTTAATTATTTAACTGAAGTTGGACTTTTAAGAGATTATGTTAACTGTGAAACTGGTAAAGCAGTTGTTAGTATGGGCGGAGAAATGACAAGTGAACAACAAAGAAGTTGTGCTTTAGTTCTTGCTGATAAAGCATTACCATACTTTGAAACTTTAACTAATGAAGTAAGTTCATATGTTGCTGAAAAAGTTAGTAAAAGCGTAAGCGCTAGTGTTAGTAAAAATGTTGCACTAGAAACAGCTAAAAGTGTAAGTGTAGAAGTAAGCACTAGTGTTACTGATCAATTACTTACTGAAACTAAGAAGAGTTTAAATGAACTATACTTAGGTATAACTAAAATAGATGATGGAATGAATGCTCTTTATAATGGACTTGATAAATATAATAAAGAAGGTATTAATACATTATCAAATGCACTAAATAATGCTAAAACTATGGAAGAAAAAGTAAAAGCATTAGTTAACTTAGGTAGTGAATATGATAGCTTTGCTGGTTCAAATATGGATTCAGATACTAAATTCATAATGGTTATAAACAAAGAAGAGGCACCAAAAGAAAATATTGTTAAAGTAGCCAAAGAAAAAGAAACACTTTGGACAAGAATTAAAAACTTATTTAAATAAAATACAAAGATACTGAAATTAATCGGTATCTTTTTTGTACTTGAAACAGCATTAAAAATGTGATATTATTTTAACAGTAGAGGTAGTGGATTTGTACATTTTAATTCGCAAATCAACATCAAAATAATAAGGACGAGTGATAGATATGAAAAACAATAGCCTAGTACAAAATATTGCACTTGGGGGGGGGGTTACTTCTAAGTAAAATAAACCCTAGTTGTTTTTCGTATGCTTTAAAGTGATAGGAGGAATTCTATCATTTTTTTGTTGTTCTTTAAAGAAAGAAGGTAGTAGAAATGAATAAATATAAAGGGATAATATTATTTGTTATAGTGCTTGTGAGTACAATAAGCGTGATTTTAGTTAATATAGATTTAAATATTAGTAGAAAAGAAGATAACAAAATATTAAAGGAAGATAAAATAATATCTAAACCTAGTAGTATTCAAGCTTATACTTTGGAGGGAGAAAAAACTAATTTATCTTATGATTTACTTATTAAAAATAATTTAATAAATGGTATAACTTGTAAGAATGGTACTGTAGCTACATTTAATAATTTGGATAGTACTATTAATTTATCTAATGTTAAAATTCCGGATTATTGTACAATGGATTTTAAGCATTCATTTTATTCTAAATTACTTTCTGATAATTCTACAATTAAGACTAGAACTGATTTTAGTACACCATTTACTGAAACAAGCCCAAATACACTTTATACAAGTACTGAAAGTATTTCAGGCAGTGATACTAAGACTGTTTATTATTTTGCAGGTAATGCTCAGAATAACTGGGTGAAGTTTGCTGGATATTATTGGAGAATTATTAGAACAAATGCAGATGGGAGTGTGAGACTTTTGTATTCGGGAACGAGTACAAGTGCTACTGATGCATATGTAGGAGAAACTGTGTTTAATAGTACAAATAATAGTCCTAAATATATAGGATATATGTATGGAAATGCAGATACTACTTTAGCTGATGCAAGAACGAATACTAATGATAGTGCAGTAAAAAGTGTAATAGATACTTGGTATAAGAATAATTTATCTAGTTATTCAAGTTATTTGAGTAATGATGCGGTGTATTGTAATGATAGAGAAATAGGTAATGGGACATATAATTTGGGAGAAAGTGTATTTTATTTTGCTTCTTATAGAAGAAATGATTTTAATTTAGATGTAAAGCCTACATATAATTGTACAAATATAAAAGATGCATTTTCGGTAAATAATACAGAAGCTAAGCTCACTTATCCTATCGCACTTATGACAATGGATGAGGCTATATTTGCTGGAGGATTTCAATATAAAGGTGCTGATGAATCTTATTCTTGGTATTATACTAATAGTAATGGGGATTATATAACTAATACTAAAGATTGGTGGCTTATTTCACCTGGAATGTATGATGCTACTAAGTGTGATGGAACTGTAGTTAAAGGATCAGATAATTATGCATATTTGTCTGTGGCAAATCCTATTTCTGCTAGATCAGTAAGACCTGTAATTTCTTTAAAAGCTAATTTATTATGGAAAAGTGGGGATGGAAGTGCTAATTCTCCTTATGAAGTTGAAGAAGCTAAACCTACTCTTATATCAAAGATACTTTCTGATAATCCTACAGTAAGTGAGAGAACTGATTTTAGTGAAGGATTTACTGATACTACAACTGGTACAATATATAAGGCAACTGAAAAGAATGTACATAATACTAGCGATGCTACTGTATACTATTATGCTGGAAATACAACTAATAACTGGGTTAAGTTTGCGGGATTCTACTGGCGAATCATAAGAACAAATGCTGATGGAAGTGTAAGGCTATTGTATTCAGGAACAGAAAGTGAAGGAACAGCCGGAAGTAGTGCACATATAGGTGGAAGCATGTTTAATACTAATGCTGATAATCCTATGTATGTAGGATATAAATATGGTACTTCAGGTAGTCTTGCAAATAATAGACAAAATACTACTGATAGTACTATTAAAGGGGTTATAGATAATTGGTATAAGAATAATTTAACAAGTTTTACTAATTATTTAAGTACAACTGCAGTATATTGTAATGATAGAAATGAACAAGATGAAGGATCATATAATTTAGGTGATACAACGTTTTATTTTGCATCAAGATATAGAGCATATACTAGCTTTGTTCCTACATATAATTGTACAGCTTCGGCTGATGCGTTTAGTGCTTCAAATGCAAGTGCTAAACTTACTTATCCAATAGCATTAATGACAGTGGATGAGGTAATGTATGCAGGTGGTAAATCTAATACTAGTTTAACTAGTCCATATGCTTGGTTTTATTTAAACGGTGAAGGAGAAAGTATTACTGGGGGATATTGGTGGTGGATTATGTCTCCAGTTTACTGGTATACCAATATTGCACACGTTTTGAATGTAGGTAACTATGTTTATCCTGGCTATATTGCAGCAGCCAAAGTTAATACTACTCCTGTGGTTCGCCCGGTAATATCAGTTAAATCTTGTGCTTTATGGAATAGTGGAAATGGAACAGCCGAGAGCCCATACGAAATAAATGGTGGATGTTAAACATAATAAAACAAGCATTTTTGGTGCTTGTTTTGTTTTGCATATTGGTTAAATCATATATAAATTTGAGTCAGTTATGTTTTCTTCAATTGTGCCATCTGTTTCTAGTTTTCTTAGTCTTTGGTCAAGTCTTCTTATTTGTCTTTCTAGTTTAGTTATTCTTTCATCATATTCGTCTACATAAGTGTTTGTGTATCCTCCATTGTTTGGTATTTGATTTTGAGTTTGGTTTTGGCCAGGGAATACATTAGGACCATATGCTTGATATTGATTGTTAATCATATAACCTTGTGGTGGAGTATAGATTACATTGGGCCCTTCAAAACCTCCTGCTTGATAATTAGAGTAAAACATATCACGTGGTTGTTTCATAAATTCTTCCTCCTCGTCTAAAGTATTATATGACAAATTCCTATAAATTGTGTATAATGTTATTTAAGGAGTGATTTGATGAGATTAAAGCATATTAAAGGGTCAGAAGAAATCGTAGAAAAGAGTGAAATAGTAATTAAGAATCCTGAGCTTTATAAAGGTAATTGGAAGAGTGTTTTTGGAAATAATAATAAAATATATTTAGAGATTGGTATGGGTAAAGGTTCTTTTTTAATTGGACATGCTTTAAAAAATAAAAGTGTAAACTTTATTGGTTTTGAAAAGTATCCTAGTGTTCTTTTAAACGCTATTGATAGAATAGAGAAAGAGAAGATAGATAATATTAAGATAATATGCGCTGATGCTGGTAATATAGATAAGATTTTTTATAAAGAGATTAGTAAACTATATTTAAATTTTAGTGATCCTTGGCCTAAGAAGAGACACGAGAAGAGAAGGCTTACAAGTGATGTTTTTCTTAAGAAGTATAATAGTATTTTTAAGGGATTTAAAGTAATTGAACAGAAGACTGATAATGATATGTTATTTGATTATAGTTTAGAGAGTTATAAGAGGAATCATTATTTTGTTTTAAAGAAAAATAGAAACTATTTTGATAGTATTAGAACTGAGTATGAGAATAAATTTATAAGTAAAGGTAAAAATATAAATTATGTAAAAGTAGTAAAGTTATAGTGTAAAATTGTGTAAATTAAGTTTACAAAAAATTACACTATTATTTTAGGAATATTTTTGTTATAATTTATTTAAGGAATGTGGGTAATTTTATGAAGAAAGTAATTATATTTTTATCTATTTTATTTTTAACTGGGTGTAATTTAAGAACTGATTATAATAGTATTGATAATTTAGAATATGAAGTAAATAAAATTATAAATTATGAAGTGAAGTCTAGAAACACTTATGGTAATGGCTTTTCTTATTATAAGCCTAGAGATTTTAGTGTGCTTTCTAGTGATGGTTTTAATTCGGTTTTAGTCCACAATTCTAATAAGTATTATTTAAATGTAGATGCTAATGCATACTTAAATAAATTTAAGTCAAACTATATAAAGGATGATAGTTTATATTATAGTTTGGTGATTAATAATAATGATAAAAATGGTTATGTTGAAATTAGAAAAGGAAAAAATGATTACTTTTATATAAAAATGTTGTATAATTATAGTTACATAGAGGTACTAGCACTGAAAAATGAAGTTTATGATGCAGTTAGTTCTTCTTTGGTTATATTATCTTCAATGAAGTATAATGATAAAGTTATTAGTGCTCTTCTAAATGAGAATTTGACAAGTGGTAAGTCAAGTAGTTATGAGTTAAAGGGACCTAAGAAGAGTGAAGATAGTAAGAGTATACTAGATTATTATGATAATGAAGTAAGTGAGTAGAGAAAGAGGTGTTAATATGGGATTATTTGATAAGATAAAAAGTGTATTCTATGATGAAGAGATTATAGAAGTCCCAGAAGAAAAAGTAAAGAGGGAAGAAGTTAAACCTAAAATAGAAAAAGTTGAAAGGCCTTTAGTTGAAGAAGAAAAACCAAAGCCAAAGTTAGAGACACCGGTTTATACTGAAAGAGAGATTTTTAAGACAGAGAGTAGTGCTTCTTTTAAGTTTCCTATGATAGATGAGGAAGAGGAGAAACCTAAACAAAGAAGTAGAGTTAATGTTCTTGAAGAGAGAGCTAAAGAAAGTTCTAAGAGAGAGAATAAATATGCCGATTTGTTTAAGGAAAAGAGTACTCCTGAGAAGAAACCAGAGAGAATTTTTAAACCTAGTCCTGTAATTAGTCCAGTGTATGGTGTTCTTGATAAGAATTATACTAAGGAAGAAATAATGGAGCGTAGTCAAGATGTTATTCCTAGAACTACTAGTCCTAAAGATATGAATTATGATGCTGTTAGAAGAAAAGCATATGGAACTTTAGAGGATGAATTAGAGAGTACTTTAACTGAGCTTAGTGAACCAAAACATACTGAGAAACCTGCAGAGAAAGCAGATAATAAGAGTATAGAAGACTTGTTAAATGAAATTGAAGGTAATAAGAATATGTCTATTGGTGAGATAGAAGAAAAGATTAAAGATAAAATGGAAGAAGAGGAAAGTGAACCTATTAGTTTAAATAAAGTAAGTGATACTTATAGTGAAGAAGAGGAAAGTGAAAATGATGAATCTGGAGCATATGATAAGACACTTGAACATGATTTATTTAATTTAATTGATTCAATGTATGAAGAGAAGGAAGGAGAGTAATAGTGATGGCTGATGCGTTAGTGATACTACTTTATATTACATTAATAGTATTTGTAATATGTTTGATAGTATTTGTCATAAAATTAATGGATACGTTAAATCGTACTAATTATTTGATTGATAATTTAACTAAGAAAGCAGAGAGTTTAGATAGTTTATTTAATGTAATTGATTTTACTACTAATAAATTTAGTATGATTGGAGAAACTATTAGTACCTATGTACTTGGGTTTGTAAAAAAATTATTTAGTAAGAAAGAAAGAGAGGAAGAAGAGTAATGAGTAAGAAAAGTGGATTAGGTAAATTTATATTAGGAGCAGGTATTGGAGCTGGAATAGCTTTATTATTCGCACCACAAGAAGGAAGTAAGACAAGAAAGGAATTAAAAATTAAACTTGATGAACTACTTGATAAAGCTAAACAAATTGATGTAGATGATGTTAAAGCTGATATAATTCAAAGAGTAGAAGAATTAAGAATGGGCGTTAAAGATTTAGATAAAGAGAAAGCTTTAGAGATTGCTAAGAGTCAAGCTAAGAAAATAGAAAAGAAAGCTAATGAACTTTATGAAGTTGCTAAGGAGAAATCAGCACCTGTTATAGAAAAGGCTGCTAAAGAAGTAAAAGAAACTGCTTTAAAAGCTGCTAAAGAAGTAGTTAATAAATTAGAAGAAGAGACAGAAGAAAAACCTAAAAAAACAGTTAAGAAACAAGTTAAGAAAAATGGTTCAAAATAGCCATTTTTTATTTTGGTTAAAATCTGTAAGTATTGATAAAAAGTGCTATTTATGTTAAAATCAAATCATAATAGAGGAGGCATTAAGATGAATAAGAAAGGTTTTACTTTGATAGAATTAATTGCTGTTGTTGCTGTTCTAAGTATTTTAATGCTTTTAGTAGTTCCTAATTTAATAAGAAATTATAATGATTCTAAAAAAGAGGTTTTTCACGATAATGTTGTTAGGATATATGACTCAGCTGAAAGTACTTATGTGTCTTCTGGTGGTAAAAGTGGAAACTATAATAGTGATGATAATAAACTTAATTCAAGTATAAGTAAGAATATTAAGTATGAAGTTGATATTTCTGAAGATGGAAAGATTACAAAGATATTTGTTACTGATGGAAGTTATACTTTTTCAAAAGAGGATAGTAATGGATTAACTAAAAGTGACTTAACTAAAGAAGATATTAAAGATGGAGATTCTGAAGATGTTAGTAGTACTAATATGTATAATAAGTTATTAGAAAATAATCCTACAAGACTTGTTAGAAATGATTTTTCTCAGACTTTGACTGTTACTAATACAAATACATTGTATAGTGCTTCTGAAAGTATAAATGGAAGCGTGCCTGTAAATGTTTATTATTTTGCTGGTAATGCTAAGAATAACTGGGTTAAGTTTGGAGGGTATTACTGGAGAATAATTAGAACTAATCACGATAAGAGTATAAGAATGCTTTATGCTGGTACAACTAATGATACTACTAAAGGGTATATTGGAGAAAGTGTGTATACAGATATGATATCTACTACTGCTAAAACTGCTGGGTATATGTATGGTGGAACTGATGAGTATGGAAATAATGAAGGAGACGTAAGTTTTTCTAGAAAGAATGAAGAAGATAGTGCTATTAAGAAATATATAGATGGTTGGTTTGATGGTACTGGTAGTAAAACATATACTTCTATTAATAAGAGTGATCCGTTAGTTAATTATGTAAATTATCTTAGTAAAGATGCAGTTTATTGTAATGATAGAGAGGTAGCAAATGAGTCTAGTTATGACGCTTATAAACCATTTTATTTTATTGCTTTTGATAGACTCGATTATGATAATGATGGAGATAATGCTAGTCCTAGTTATAATTGTGCCTTTATTGAAGATGCATTTTCAGTAAATAATTCGAAGGCTAAACTAAAGTATCCTATTGCTTTAATGTCGGCTGATGAACTATCTTATGCTGGAGCAGTTGTTGGAGATTATTTATATTCTGTTAAGACGTGGTTTTATAATAATAAAAATGATGATGAAAGTATAGTTGGCAAAAAGTTTTGGTGGACAATGACTCCTGTTCAAAGTTCCTATTATTCTAGTAATGTGATTATTCCTAGAGTTATTATTGGGACTGGTGAATTAAATGGTATAGGACAAGGTGAAATAGCAATGTCAACTATTAATGGAACACTTGCAATTAGACCTGTTATAAGCTTAAAATCTTGCACTGTGTATAAAAGTGGAGATGGGTCAGCAGATAATCCATATGAAATAGAAATGAACGGAGGATGCTAAATGAATAAAAAAGGTTTTACATTAATGGAAATTATTGTAGTTATAGCACTTTTAGGTGCAATAATGCTTCTAGTAGTGCCTAATATAACTAAGAATTTTAAAGATTCTAAGAAAAGATTATTTTATGATAATGTTGTTAGTTTATATACAAGTGCTGGAAGAAGTTTTCTTCTTTTAGATAATCCTTCTAATAAAACATTTTCAAATAGTGGAAATACATTAGATGTAGATGTTAGTGAAGATATTACATATAAGATAGTTGTTAACTCTTATGGAGAAGTTACAAGTATGTATGTTACTAATGGAACTTATTCATATTCCAAAAGTAATAGTAATGGTATTAAGAAGAAAGATATTAAGCTTGATGATATAATTGAAGGAACTGGCGATGAAGACGTTAGTGCTAAAGTTACATTATTTGATAAACTTTTAGAGGATAATCCTACAATAAGTGAGAGGACAGACTTTAATACAACATTTACTGAAACAAACACAGGAACTTTATATAAAGCGACAGAGAGTATAGCAAGTAGTCCTGCAAAAGATGTTTATTACTTTGCAGGAAATGCGAAAAACAACTGGGTTAAGTTTGGAAAATATCAAACGGATAAAGTTGTCTATAGAGGTTATTATTCTGCAACAA
>OIYG01001406.1_pt1 | contig 18178 bp, 13 predicted proteins | sample 1587861 | NCBI WGS metagenome assembly OIYG01 (sample SAMN03283272) | human gut metagenome | biome: human-associated habitat; material: feces | host: Homo sapiens | place: Peru | collected 2012 | reverse complement strand
ATCCACCATCAAATAGAGTTGATTCTGTAAAATGTGCTGACTTTAAAAGGTCAAACAGGTGATAGAAAACTACTGCTAGTATTGCTATACCTTTTAAACCGTCTATATCGTGTCGTATATCTTTCATTGTAATGATCTTTTTGATGCTTTTTTAGGTAGTTATGCGCAAACTATAATATGGTTGTGTTTTACAATAATTTTATTTGTGTGCATTTTTATACTTGTATTTGATGTAAAGAGCAGATAATGGCCACAAATACTTGTATAGCTTGTTTAGCTTCTTTACGATATCTGATGCTTCTGTAACACTAAATCCTGTGTGATTATGAGTGTAAAGAGAGTAAGTTAGCTCTTTATAAGCATCACCTTTCTCACCATCATTCTTGGTTAGCCAATCTTCATAGTAGAATCGATCATTTGTCTTAATTGGCTCATTTAGTTCCGTAACATATGATGCTCTTACCCAGAAGAAATTAAACCAGATAAAACATCCTCTTTTATCATTAAGATCATAGTCTTTCTTTGGGAAAGCTCCAATCTTCATGATATTAGAGTTTGTATCAAAGACTTTTAAAGTATTTTTATAGTCTTTAAAAGTAAGATAAGTTAACACAATTTCTCTAGGGTTACGACCAGACTTGAGACCTAATGAGAATCTGTTTTTATAGCTCATACCTTTAGTGTGCAGATAGATAAGATAATCATGAGCTTTGTTTACAGCTAGCTCCCATACTTTGTGAATTCCAAAGTATTCAAAGGCATTCTCATTATGAAAACGCACATCCTGACAGGGTATTTCAAGATTATTAAAGAAATCTTTTACTTCTGATGAATCTTTTGTATCAGATACTTCAATATATAAAGAAGCATCTTTTAGCACACCGGATCGTTTTATATCTGATAACTGAGAATAGATGATCTTTTTCCAGTTCTTGTTGTAATTGATATACGCAAAGTAAACTATGCCGATTCGTTTGCAATTCATATGTAAAGAAAATTTCGTTTTAAAGAAAATAAATAGTGTTATTAATGTCAATTAAATTGACATATATCAAATTTGCAAGTGTTAATTTTATCATTAAAAAAGAGATTGTGAGAATTTGATCGATTATTTCAGCATTTGAATTTAGCTTTCTAGTAAATTTATTCTTCAAAGGTGTCTTAAAACTGGCAAATTATGCCACCAAACTGGTTAGTGAACCTTTTATCAATGTTATCTTTTACCTTATATTGTTCTAAACAGGAAGATAACACACATGCATCAAGGCATAAAAGATATTTTTGATAACTGCAAGGTTATAACAAAAGATGGCGATTTGTTATTTCGCTACAAAACAACAGAGGAACTCATATCTGAGAACCATCTTTTGATACAGCTTTTAGAAGATACTAGTTCTGTAAGTAAAGAGAGCTTTAAAACTGTTGTATATCCATTAATTTTCAGATTTATCAAAATAGCATCCGTAACTCCTGCATCTAAGTTCTTGCACGATTGTGATAGTGGTGGCCTTTTGAGGCACAGTTTGCTTGTTGCTATAAAGGCTGTTGAACTTTGCAAAATGAATCATAAGATGGCTATAGATCTTGAGCCTGAATACGTACTTTTGATCTTTCTTTCATTGTTGCATGATTGTGGTAAGGTTTTATCAGATGTTGAAATCTCCTCAAGAGGAATAACTTTTATCTACAGCAATGATAGTATTAACTTCACATTAGATGATTTTTTACATAAACATTTGTCTGATTTTGTTAAAATTGGGTTCAAAGAAAAACGAAACAAAGAGCATGAACTTAGCACAGCTCAAATGTTGAAGTTTTTAGTGTATGGGCAAAATAGTTTATCCAGGTATTTAGTTAATGCGCAAAGTAAAGAAGCTATCAACGCAATAGTGTTTTCAAATACCAGTAGTCAATACTACAAACTGATAAAAACAGCTGATATCTATGCTTGTACAGTATCTATCAACAGATACTCACCTATGTATGAAATTGGCAATTACTTAAGGCTCTTGTTTCTTACAAAAGTAATTGATGTGTCTTTACCTGGTTTTTACAGAGTAAATGGAGAATACGTGGTAGAAAAGGGCTCATTAGCTCATCAAAATATTATCACAGCTTTTGATGTGTACTATGAGCTATTAAATGAATGTAAGAGCTTTGATAATCTTTCAGCTAGAGGATTTGTTCAGCTTTACTCAATTTTTCAAGATACTTTATTGCGTAGGCTAACTGATAAAGAAAGTCTAAAAGAGTTATCAGATGACTGCTACTTTAAGTATCCTAAAAAGTCGTTCTTCTTTGAACTAGCTGATTCAAACTTTTATGTGCAAGGAGCTTATAAAAGATCCTGTGTTTGGAGAGAACTTTATAAAAAAGGAAAGTCCAAATTTGTTTATGGCTATATTATTGCCATCGATCAAGATATAGTAGGCTCTGAGTATTCTATTATTGGCGAATACAAAGATGATTATGTCAATGTCATTTTAGAGCAGAATAACATTGAGTTTACTGATAAAAATGAAAGCTCTGTAACTTCATTTATGGTAGAAAGTTATAATGAAGATAAGTACGTAATCGATAACTTTTCAGTTATCAGAGATACTTATAGTAAGTATCGTAAAGATCTTTCTTTAAAAAACTCAAAGAAAAGAGAGCTTACAAAGAAGAAAGAAAAGACAGCAGTAAACAAAGAAATATCTGCCTTACAAAAGGCAATTAAAGAAAACGAAAACAATGAACTTGATGAGTATTGGCTGTATTGATAACGAGATCTTCCTGTTCAGGTAAGCCAATTGACAATAGATTCATTGTAAACATTGCACAATGTGCTCACAAAAACGATTTGTTGATAATTCAATTTAATAAAGCGGAATTCAATCGTGAAAAAAATATTAGTTCATGTTCATATCTTTTATGAAAACTTGTATCCAGAGTTGAAAGCTTGTCTTTTAAACTTAAAAGACTATAACTGCGATTATATTTTTACTTTTGTAAAAGAGAATAAAACTCTTGAATCAGATATTAAATCAACTTTTTCAAATGCCAAAATTGAAATTGTTAAAAATCTTGGTTTTGATCTTGGTCCTTTTGTTCATGTTCTAAATGAAGTAAATTTAAGTGGTTACAGCTATGTGATAAAACTTCATACCAAAAGAGATATTCCTCAAAAAGGTAAAAAAGACTGGTATACAGGATCTGGCTGGAGGGGGGCTTTATTAAAATTTGTCAAGAATAAAGATGTTTTTAATAAGGTTATAGAAAGACTAGAGCATAATCCAAAAGTAGGTATGCATGGACCAAACATTTGTATTTTTAATAAAAAGACAGATGATCATTTTTCTTATAAACAGGCTTTAGCATATTTTAAAGATAAGAATCTTTCTGTATGTGACTATAAGTTTGTGGCAGGCACCATGTTTATGGTGAGAGCAGAGCTTTTAGATCAAATAAAAAAACTAAATCTTACACAAGATGATTTTGAAAGCCCTGACTTAACTCATGAAGGTTGTCAGATGGCTCATATCTTTGAGAGATTGTGTGGATTTGCTGTTATCAGTCAAGGCTACAAGATCGTAGATTGTACATATGGCATTACATACTCAAGATTTTTATATCTTCTGTTAAATTTAAAGAAATTTTTAAAGTCATCTCTGATTACAGTGAGATTAACTAAGAATAATAAACTTCTAATTAAAGTCTTAAGGATCCCTGTTTTTGCAATGAAGCTTAAGAACACTCCAAACAAGAAAAACTAACAATATATTCAGAACAAACTGTTAATGTTGAGTATTTGCTTGTGGTACAGAGCTAAATTCAGTTCACAAGCTGTAAGCGCATACTCATATTGTGTATAATAACTAGAGTTACAAACAATGGCGATTTATATGAAAGGTATATTATTAGCAGGTGGAAGTGGAACCCGTCTATATCCATTAACCAAGACAACATCTAAACAGCTTTTACCTGTTTATGATAAGCCTATGATTTACTATCCTTTATCAACACTGATGCTGTTTGGTATCAAGGATATATTAGTAATCTCAACCCCAAGAGACTTACCAAATATTGAAAAGTTATTTGGTGATGGTTCAAAGTTTGGTTTAAATCTTCAGTATAAAGTACAGGAAGAGCCTAATGGTATTGCACAGGCTTTTATCTTAGGAGCTGACTTTATCGGAGATTCAAAAGAAGATGTATGTCTAATCTTAGGAGATAACATCTTCTACATGGGAAGCCAGTTCGGTGAGTTTAATGACCAAGTAAAGAAGAACAGTGGCACAAATGCTACTATCTTTGCATATCACGTAACAGACCCTGAAAGATTTGGTGTAGTTGAATTTGATGAGAACAGAAAAGCAGTTTCTATTGAAGAGAAACCTGCTCATCCAAAATCAAACTACGCATCCGTTGGTTTATATTTCTATCCATCAGATGTAGTAGAGAAAGCTAAGACCTTAAAACCTTCAGCCCGTGGTGAATATGAAATTACTGACCTTAATAACATCTACCTAAAAGAAGGTAGATTATCAGTAGTACCAATGAGACGTGGTAACGCTTGGCTTGATGCGGGTACTCCTGATTCACTTATGGATTCAGGCTCTTTTGTACAGATTGTAGAGAAGAGACAGGGATTAAAGATTGCATGTATTGAAGAGATTGCCTATAAGCAGGGCTTTATTAACGATGCACAGATGCAGTCTTTAATTGATGAATTAAAGAAAGGTAACTATAGAGATTATCTTGTTAAAGTTTTAGAGGAAAAACATGAACTTTATTAAGACTCCAATTGAAGGTGTCATTATTGTAGAGCCACGAGTATTCAATGATCCTCGTGGATATTTCTTTGAAAGCTACAATGAAAAAGAGTTTAAAGCAAACGGTATAGATTGTGACTTCGTACAGGACAATCAGTCAAAATCAAGCTATGGTGTAATCCGTGGTTTACACTGCCAGAGAGGCGAGTACTGTCAGGCAAAACTAGTCCGTGCTTTAGTAGGTAAAGTTCTTGACGTAGTAGTAGATATCAGAAAGAATTCTCCTACCTTTGGCCAGCATGTAGCAGTAGAACTGTCTGATGAGAATCAAAGACAGTTATTCATGCCACATGGCTGCTTACATGGCTTTAGTGTTCTGTCAGAAACAGCAATCTTTGCTTATAAAGTAGATAACTTCTATAACAAAGAGTCAGAGTGGGGAATGAGATATGATGCTCCAGAGTTTAACATTGACTGGAAAATCCCTGCTGACAAAGTATTAACCTCAGAAAAAGACAGAATTGCACATTCTTTAAAGGATATACCTGACTTTTCTTTATAATACAAAAATAACAACAGCCAAGTTTCAATTAAAAAGTAGATTTAATCGGATATACATATCATGACAAAATCAATTCTAGTAACCGGTGGTGCAGGTTTTATCGGTTCTAACTTTGTACCATATTTCTGTAAGAAATATCCTGAGTATCACATTATTAACTTAGACAAGTTAACTTACGCAGGTGACTTAAACAATGTAAAAGAGTGTGAGAACGACTCTAACTATACCTTTATAAAAGGTGACATCTGTGATGAGAAGTTAATCGAAGAGTTATTCACCAAATATGATATCCGTGGTGTAATTCACTTTGCAGCAGAAAGCCATGTTGATAATTCTATTAAAGGTCCAAAAATCTTTATGGAAACCAACATCATGGGTACCTTTACTTTAATTGAAACTGCAAGGCGTCACTGGATGGATGCTCCATTTAAGGTAAAGCCTGGTTACGAGGATGCTAGATTCCACCATATCTCAACTGATGAGGTATATGGTACTTTAGGTGAGACTGGTTACTTTACAGAAACAACACCATATGCTCCTAACAGCCCATACTCATCATCTAAGGCAAGCTCTGATTTAATCGTAAGAGCATATCACCATACCTATGGTATGAATGTAACTACTTCTAACTGTTCAAACAACTATGGTCCTAAACAGAACCATGAGAAGTTAATTCCTCATATCATTGAAAATGCTCTGGCATTAAAAACACTACCAATCTATGGTAAAGGTTTAAATGTTCGTGACTGGTTATATGTATTAGACCACTGCAAAGCAGTTGATTTAATCTTCCACAAAGGTGTATCAGGTGAGACCTATAACATCGGTGGTCACAATGAGCGTAACAACATCACTATTGTTAACACTATCTGTTCAATCTTAGATAAAGAATGTCCTAGAAAAGACGGTGGTAAGTATGCTGACTTAATTACCTTTGTTCAGGACAGAGCAGGTCACGACTTACGTTACGCAATTGATGCAACCAAGTTAACCACAGAGTTAGGTTGGAAAGCTGATGAGACCTTTGATACAGGAATCATTAAGACTGTTGAGTGGTATTTGAATAAATACAGGGCTTAACCAAATAATTAGTTTGAGTCACAAATATGACAAGAGTAAGAAATTAAGTTTCTTATTCTTGTCGTTATTTCACAATTCAGTAAGAATTTTAATGAAAATGATTTTTAATGATCTGATTAGAAAAGATGTTTTATCTAAAAATTTTTTACCTGTTATATATTTAGGGCTGTTAGTATGGTTTGTTATTAAAGCCTTTGATAACACAACTTATATATTTGTGTATCCAAATCTTTTCAACTTTCAGAAGCATATATCTAATTTTTTATTTTACCTATTTGTTGTTTTTTATTTATATCAGTGGATAAAGTGTTCTAAAAGAAAAATTGAACTAGCTCTTTTTTTTGTTTTTATTGTTTTTTCTACGATCTCTAGGAAATACTCTAGTAATCCTTTAGTTTTTGATCTTTTTTTTGTACCTTTATTCTTAGCAAAGTACTTAGATAGAGAAAAGTTCTTAAATATAGCATTATTAGGTTTAGTCCTTTTCTTCATATTAGATTTATCTCTATATTTCACAGGTTTTTTGCCAAATTTAGAAAAATTTTATAGATCATCATTAAACATTGAACGCTTGTCTTTGGGGCTAATTCACCCTAATCATGTTGGTTTTTATTCAATGTTGTTTTGTTTTCTTTATGTTTTAAAAAGAAAACATCTTAATGTCATTGATTACTTGATATTGATTGGTTTTTCGATCTTTTGTTACAAGATCCCAAATTCGGTTACAACTACTTCTATAATACTGTTATTAGCGATTGCATGTTTTGTAGACAAATATCTTATAAAAAATACATTAACTAAGAAACATAACATAGTTTTATTGTGGTCTATCTTATTTGTTGTTGGCTTTGTACTATTTCTTACATATTTCATTACTTTTACAGGTATGCTTAAACAATATCTTGTGAATATGCCTGGCGCCATTTGGGCTAGATTTGAATTGAGCAAGATGTGGTTTGATAATTTAGGTATATCACTATTTGGAGATTTTGCAACAATAAAAGATTTGGCTTTAAGAAAAGTAATTGTTTGTGTTGACTGCGTTTATTTTCATCTTCCAATTTATTATGGATATGCAGTGTACATATTTTATATGTTTGTGCTTTTTTACATTCTTGTTAGATCTGTATTACGTTATGAGTATTTATTAGCATTTATAATTGTGTTAACTGTAATTTATGGAGTTTCTGAAAAGCTTGCTTGTTTAGCTTCATTTATGCCAATTTATGCATATCTATTTTGTTCAAGTTACTCAGACGTTATAAAAAGAAAGAATATCCTTAAGGGAAATAATAGTTTGTGATGCCTTTTTATGCAATTATGCTGTATTACTAAAGTAGTGCAATTGCTACAAACTAAAAAAATTTTTGTGCAGAATAATAGCTTGTTTCAAATAATTATAGATAGTAGGCAAAGCAATTCTTCTAGTGATTTTCCTGTGATTTAAAAACTCAGTTCCTAGCTAACATCTACTTAATAAGAAGTTTATTGTTTTTTTATTTTTCTTTGTTTAGATATAAAAATTGGAATTCTTAGAACTCGTATTTTTGTTATACCTCTTGAATTAACATCTATTCTAAAAAAGAATTTTCTTATTTCAGGTTTTAAGAATTTGAACCAAACAGGAGTAAGAGTTTTTACTTGATAATAGCTTAAGATCTCGTTATATGCCTTATTGTATTTAAAACGTAAATATAGAATCACATCTATTAAGGAATGTTTGCAAGCATAACTGTCCACAAAGATCTTTCTCTTAATTAGTGGCATGTTAACTTTCATACATTTAATAGGAAATCTTGTTGGGTTGTGATTTTTTTGAGCCTTGATAAAAGATGCACTCGTAAAACCATGAGATTCGAATGTCTTTTTTAATGGAATTTCGTAAGTTTTTACGATTTCTAAAAAGCTATCAAAGTGTTTTACATTGTCTAAGTAATTGCTAAACACTTCTGAATTGAATAACTTTTTCTTAACTACTAAAAAGAAGCTCTGCAGATGTGGTTCATATTCATTACTTGCTGTCATTGACCAAAAGTCACATGAGTTTGTTGCCATCTTATCAAATGCTGGTTTTAATGAATCTACGCAGAAACAACTGTCATTGCACAGGATAATTTCATCAACATCATCTAATAGATAATGCTCTTTAGCGTATTTAAAACCTATCTTATATGAACCAAAGTCATATTCTCCATGATGATAGGATTCTATATGTGAAACTAGTGGGTAGATCTTACTTAGTTCTTTTACATTAGGTTCGTTATCAGCTACAAATATGATGTTGTCACTCACTTCTTTTAGATATTTTAGGTAGGTCACAACATAATCATTTATAAGACCTTTTTCATTATAAAAGGCGAATATAGCTAATCTTTTCATATTACAATTTAATAGATAGAAATGTGTTTTTGTTATTTTGTGTAATGTTTTTACTTTTTAAAAGCAGGGTAAATGGTCCTAAATTTATTAAGTAATAAATCAACCTTATGTTTATTTACATTATGCCATGTTTTTTTTAATTTGCTTAAATAAAACTAAGAGTTTGACCTTTGTTCTGACAATGTCGTCAAATGATTTCACTGTATGAACATAGCGTAAACAATAGGCACTATAATTGCATATAATAATTAAAGTCTTGTACTTACAGAATTTTGGCAATAATTTGATTTATAGGAAAATTTAACTTTTTACTCATCTTAAACGTAAGACACAGTAAAACGTTAGATACTGTTAAATCACTTTGTAAAAGACTTATTGATAATAGGTAGCCATTCTGTTTTAAAGTTGCTTTTTTGCTTTAGATTGCTTTACTTTTTTTTAGATTTAAAAGTTAGCGTTAGATGTAAAAGATATTTAGAGATATGTATATGAAGAAACTTGCAGTTTTAAAAATGATAATGGCAATGGCTGTAGCGGTTGTCTCAATGTCAGCTTATGCTCAGATAAGATATCAGGCATCTATTGATCCGTCATCTAAGAAATTGTGGTCAAATAACGGTGACAGATTAAGCTGTTCACTTATCTTTGACATCCCTGAATATGGCTTTGCCAATTTTATGACATATTCAGGTCGTACTTTACGCTCTAATATGTCCATTCATCCAAGATTAGGTATTGGTCAGTCAAGTTTCATGAGATTTATAGCTACAAAGCCAGAATGGCATACAGCAAGCTCTGAAAGACGTTTAGGTAGAATTCAAATTTATCCAGGCTTTAACCCATATGTAGGTCCTACTTTATCCTGGAAGATCCTGTCTGAACTGTCTCACGGTAATCAGATCTTAATGCCATATACAGATACTAAGTTAGCAGCAGGACAGAACATAATTCCAGCTATCAGCCCTTTAGGTTTTAAATCTGCTTATCATAAGTATTTAGCATGTCAGGAAAATCTAATCAGAGTTAACTTTAATGATGTAAAGATGACTCCTTTAGTCTTTAAAGTAAGATCTCATGAGTTAACCGCAAAATCACAGCAGGTTTTAAATGAGCAGTTAGAGTATATAAAACTTGATAAATCAATCAATAAGGTAACCATAAGAGCTTACGCTTACGATATGGAAAAGAATGCTGATAACATTTCATTAGCAAAAGATAGAGGTGAAGCTATTAAAAAGGCCTATCTTGATGCGGGAATTAAAGAAGATGACATCACTATTGTCCCTTTTAATGCTTTAACCTTAAATACTAAAGATGACAATCCATTAGCCGATGAATCTGTCACCTCAAGAAACGCTTTAATTACTTTAGACAGAGACAATGCTCTTATTAACAAAGATCTTGAGGTGGATGCGCCAGATGTAGGTGCTGACAGTGGTGCCTACTAGAACATTAGATTAAATTAGTTAAATTCGTTTATCTGTACACTTTACACTTTTATACTTTTAGTTTTAGTTTAGTGTAAGAGTAAAATAAATAATGCATCGACCTAAATTAGGTAAAGTAAAAACGTAGAATATTAACTCTTGGACAGTACACAGTTTCAACGTTACTAAAGATTAAGATAAGATGAAGAAAAAAGCTAAAAGACCCAAGATAAGCCTCGTAAAAAGAGGCAAAACTTATATATCAGAACATAAAACACCTCTAATTGTAAGTGCTTTAGTCCTGATGTTCGTTTTGGGCTTATATCTTATTATCTCAGGTTACATTCAGTACGCTAATGCCAATAAAGAGTCTTATGTAGTCGCAGGCGTAAAATCCATGCAGGAAGGTAACTTCCATAAAGCTCAAACCTATTTTTTGCAGGCAGGTCAAAATGGCGCCTCAGAGGCTTATCCATATTTAGCCTGGATCAGCGCTAAATCAGGTAACTTTTCAAAAGCACTTGATTATGCCCGTGAATGTGCTAAATCTGATGATACTCATGGCGAGTATGAGCTGATGGGCTATTTAGCATTGTTAGGCTATGGCAATGCTCAGGGGGCTGGCTCTGCCATTTACTATTTTAATCAAGCTTTAAAAGATTATTCAGAGGATTACTTAAAGACACATGATCCTTTATTAAAGATGTGTGAGTACGGCATTGCACTTTGCATGAATACTCAAGACTATATCCGTATGGTCAATGAGGCTTCAAATCATGGTTCAAAAGATGCTCTTTTATATAGAGGTGACATAGACTTTTTAGGTGAAGAAAATGATGTCTCACCTGTAAGTGCAGCTAAGTCTTGGGGAAAGGCCAGAAATCTGGGTATTCTTGCAGCTAAAAGCAGATTGGCAGGTCTCTACTGGCATGGCTACGGTGTTAAAAGAGATTATGAAAAGGGGCTTGAGCTTTACAATGATGCTGCTAAACAGGGTGATCCTGTTGCTAACTACTCATTAGGTTTAATTGATTTTAGACGCAGTTCTAATCTGTATGATGAAGGTCTGAGGCACATGAAAAATGCTGCTAAAAAGAATTATGGACCAGCTCTTACAGCTGTAGGAGTACTCGCTTTATCTAAGGATAGAAATAACCAAAAAATTATCAATGCTGTAGCTGACATCTTTAAACAGGCCTATGACTGTGGTGACTCTACAGGAGCTATTCTTTATTCTCTGATGTTGATGAATGGTGAAGGTGTAGCAACCGATGAGACTACTGCTTTCTCTATTCTTTATGATTTAAAGAATCGTTCAGTAACCTCTGTAAACTCACTCCTGCGTTACTTTACCTACACAAAGTATGTTGATACCAAAAAACTTTTCAATCAGGCTTTAATGATCTGTAGAGGTATTTATTTAGGAGAAGTTACCTTCAATGAAGGTGCTCCTGAGGCTACTAAATATCTTGAAGCCAAAAATGAGAACACGCTTTCATACTATAAGTCTCAAAAAGATGACAGACAGAGATTTGACTCTTCATTTATACAATCTTTAGGAGCTAACTATGTAGAGACCTTTGATAAGAGCGAGGATATTACTATTTTAGGCGAACCTCTACTTTATCCAGAGCTTTACAAGATCTTAGAGATGTACAATCCTACCACAGGAGCAAGACCTTTCATGCCACAGATGATCATGAAAATTGACGCTTCCTTGCCAAAACTACCTAAGTACTATGACAGGTTTAATCTGAATCTTGAGGGAATTGAGAATAAACTTTAGCTAAGAGTAATTTAGATCTGTTTACTGTATAATTGACTTGAATATAGAATTTACAATTAACTCGTTTACATATGATGCTAGTAAGTCGTCCAAATCATTAACGGTCTGTAAAGAGTATTTAGACTACTTAGGTGCTAGTAAATTTTGTTGTAAGATCTTCACTCTCAGAGTGAGCAGTGAAATATAATCGCTCTTATTTTTCTTGTCTATTAACCTTAATAGATCTCATGTAATATCAATATATAGAGTGGTAAAAGGATATTTCAAATGAAACCAATTTGTTCTACCGAGAATTTTACTGATTTTATTCAGTATGACTGCATATATGTTGATAAAACTGAATACATTTACAATTTGGCAAAACTCCCAAACAGGATCTTTATTTCTCGTCCTCGTCGTTTTGGAAAATCTCTAACACTAAATACAATAGCAACTTTATTTGAATCAGGTATAGAGCCTTACTTCAAAGGAACTTGGATTTATGATAAGTGGAAAGACACCACATATCCTGTATTGAGGATAAATTTGGTTAATTATGCATTTAAAGATCTTAATAAGTTTAAATTGCAGTTAACAGATTACATTACAGCTTTTGCCTACAAGAATCATGTTGAAGGGTATGTTGCAAGTGGTGAACCTAATGTTGCCATAAAAAATCTTTTAGATTCTTTAAATGATGCTAAAAGGAAAATAGTGGTTTTAATTGATGAATATGACTGTCAGATGACAGCAAACATCAATAATCCTGATTTATATGGTGATTTTAAAGATTGTTTAAGAGAGTTTTATGGAGCAATCAAAGGAAAAGCTGCTATAAGATTTTTAGGCGTCACTGGTGTTACCAGATTAAAAAACGTATCAATTTTCTCTGTAGGTTCTGACATTAATGATATTACAAATGATAGCACTTACTCTCAGTTAATCGGTTTTACAAAAAATGAGATAAGAAAGTTCTACTTTGATTATCTCAAGCTTGCAACAGCTTATGAATATAATATCAATGAAGATAATGTAACAGATGAGCAATTGGAATCTATGCTTGATAAATTAGCTCAGAATTATGATGGCTACTGCTTTGATGAAGACTATGAGAAAAAAGTATTCTCTACATGGTCTGTTAATAATTTTTTCCAAAATGTATATAAAAAGAAAAAAATTCAGTTCGGCGAATACTGGTATTCAAATGGAGGAGTTCCCTCTATTCTGGCAAATTACTTAACATCTCATGAACTTAAAATTTTTGATTTTTTAAATAAAGACATTATTGTAAAAGTAACTGATGATGAGTTTGAAAATCCAACTGCACTAACAGATATCAATCAAAGTGTTTTGATGTGTCAGACTGGATATTTAACTCTACGTTCATCAATAACTGATTCTAATATCATTGCTTTAGGTATTCCGAATGGAGAGGTGTATAAAGCTCTAAATAAGCTTTTAGCTGCAAAATTCTTTAAAGAAAAAATTGACGTTACAAACATAGCTAATGAAAATATCTTAGATGTAGGTTCTGTAGAAGACATTATTAGTCTGTTAAATACCATTGTAAACACTGTAACCTACGATGAATATCCTATAAATTCAGAAGCTGCAGTGCAAAACTATGTAAAAATGTACTTGCTAGGAGCAAAACAGTCAGTTTTTTCTGAGGTTCATCAAGCTAAGGGTAGAGTGGATTTAATAGTAGAGACAAATAAACGTAGAATTGTTTTTGAATTTAAATTTGCTCAGAACGAAACTCAATCTAAAGCTAAACTTACAGAAGCCGTCGAGCAGATAAAATCACGTGACTATGGCAATATTGTGCCTAGAAAGGATGAACTTTTGAAAATTGCTGCTGTGTTTAATGCTGATCCTGAGGTAAGAGATTTTTCGCAATATCAATTAGTGATTTAGCTTTGTTGTTGGCGACTTGTTATGGTACAGGTTACCATCATGTCCTATCCATATGAGTTTTTGTTTTAAATTTGGCTTAAATTTAAAAAATTAAATTCATGCTGTTTGGTTGATTCTGATACAAATCATGCCTGATATTAAATTTGATTATAAAAGTTTTTTAAAGACAGTTCCTAATCGTCCTGGCTCTTACAGAATGTATTCAGATGATGAAACAGTTATCTATGTAGGTAAAGCAAAAGATCTTAAAAAGCGTTTGTCATCGTACTTTCTAAAAGAAGTTAACTTTAAAACAAATGCACTAATTCATCATATCCATCATATTGAATTTACTGTTACTTTCTCTGAGGCTGAAGCTCTAATCTTAGAGAACAATCTAATTAAGAAGTATCAACCTCACTACAACATCCTTTTACGTGATGATAAGTCCTACCCATACTTAGTCCTCTCAAAATCAAAACATCCAAGACTCTTTTATTACCGTGGTGCTAAAAAGATTGATTGTGAGTATTTTGGTCCATATCCTGATGTCAGTGCAGCAAAAGAGAGTTTAAAGCTTTTACAAAAGCTCTTTCCAATAAGACAATGTGCTGATACCGTTTATGCTCACCGCTCAAGACCTTGTCTTATGGCCCAAATTGGTAAGTGTCTGGCGCCATGTGTTCCCATGAGTGAAAGTGCCTATAAGAACTACATGGACCAGGTAAATTACATCAGGATGTTCTTAAAAGGTCAAAATCAGGATGTTCTAAATGATTTGACTAAAAGAATGGAAGAGGCCTCAGAAAAACTTGAATTTGAAGAGGCTGCCAAATTAAGAGATCAACTGTTAGCTCTAAGACGTGTTCAGGAATCTCAGGCAGTATCAGGCGATTTAATGTTTGACATGGATGTAATTGCCCATGAATGTGCTCAAGAGCTTTGCTGCTCTCATGTGCTCTTTATCAGAAAAGGCAGGATCATCGGTACTCGTTCATATTTTTCAAAATTGTCAGAAATTGATGGGGATGATCCTCTTACTGCTTTTGTAACACAGTTTTATCTATCTGAGAGCAGAGCTTCAATGTATCCAAAGGAAATTATCTTAGATGATAAGATTGAAGATCCTGAGGTCATTACTGAAGCTGTAAAAAAACATTGCTCAAAAGAAATCCACTTTTTAACCTCAGTTAGAGCAGAGAGAGCAAAATACTTAAAATTAGCTAAAGAGAATGCTAAAGCATCTTTACAGGCTAAATTAGCTGATAAGACCACAGCTAAAAAGAGAATTGAGTCTTTAGAGCAGTTATTACATATCTCTAATGTAAATCATATGGAGTGCTATGATATCTCTCATACACAAGGTGAGCTTACTGTAGCATCTTGTGTATCTTTTAATCGTGAAGGCCCTGACAGTGCCAACTACAGACGCTTTAATATTGAAGGTATTACTCCAGGTGATGACTTTGCAGCGATGCATCAAGTTCTAACACGTCGTTTTAAAGATCCTTGTGAAGGTATTATCCCCGAGCTTATCTTTATTGATGGTGGTAAAGGGCAGTTAAAACAGGCTGAAGATGTTATTTCTGATATCTTCAGCTGGTTTAAGGTTGCTCCTCCTCTGATAGTTGCAGTTGCAAAAGGGGAAGGTCGAAAAGAAGGTCTTGAAACGCTTATACGTGGTTATACAAGAGAAGAGTATCATTTAACTTTAGATGATCCTGCTCTGCAGCTGGTACTGCATATTCGTGATGAGTCACACAGATTTGCTATAACAGGGCACAGAAACAGAAGACAGAAGGCAAGAACACACAGTGTGCTTGAGAATATTGAAGGCATAGGTCCAAAAAGACGTCAGGCTCTGTTAAAGCATTTGGGCGGTATCAGAGAAGTTATGAATGCCAGTGTGGAGGAGTTAAAAAAAGTGCCTGGAATATCAGCGCAGATGGCAGAAGATATCTACGTGACCATTCACAGTTTGTAAATTAGTGTTTAAATTTAAGGCATTTAAATTTGTAAAAGTAACATAATAATACTCACGTTACCATCATCTCTGTCTTATAGAGACAATTACTGAAATCATGTTAATAAAAGTCAGTCCTCATTTTCTGTAATTCAACAAAACAAAAAAAACAGGCAACGCTTAATGGTTGCCTGTCAGCTGAATTGGTAACAAAAATTTAAATCTTGATCCTGTTTAAACTCTCCTCCAGATCCTGTAACAGGGACAAAGAACGCTTAACTTCGTCTTTTGCATCAGAGCAGTTTTTTGATAGAGACTGTGAAGAGTGTGTAATATCCTGCATATTGCCAGAAATTTCAGATGTAGCTGTAGTCTGCTGTTCGGCTGCAGTTGCAATCTGTGTGATCTGAGCATTTACAGAACTTACCTGCTCGGTAATGTTGTTCAGAAGCTCTTCAATAGTGCTAGTTTCAACAGCCAATCCATCCATATTCTTTACAGAAGACTGCATTGATTCATTTGCGGTATTAGCGTTAGACTGGATCTGGGTTACCATCTTGGTAATTTCCTGAGTTGATGTTGAAGTTCTTGATGCAAGGGCACGAACTTCGTCTGCAACAACAGCGAATCCTTTACCGTACTCACCGGCACGGGCAGCTTCAATGGCGGCATTAAGAGCAAGCAGATTGGTCTGAGAAGCAATGTCATCAATTGTCTGAACAATAGTGCCAATCTTCTGGGCCTGATCAACTAAAGACTGTACATATTCAGCATCCTGTTTTGATTTAACCACCTGATTCTGAATTCCTTCGATTGTAAGCTGAACCTTGTGAACACCCTGCTGAGTAGTATCATTTGACTGACTAGAATTTGCAGCTGCAGATTCGCAGTTTTTAGCAATGTCAGATGTAGTGGAAACCATTTCGTCAGCAGCAGCTGCAACGGTAATTGAACGGTTCTGAGCCTCATGAGCAATATCATTCATATCAGAAGTAACCGCATCAATTTTGTTGAATGTCTGGATAACATTATCTGTTGCAGACTTAATAACCTTAACGTTGTTCTGCCAGTCTAAACGCATCTTTTCCAATGAGTCTAATAACTTACCAAATTCATCTGTACGACCTCTGTTCTCAACAGTCTGTGTTAAGTCACCGCGAGACATCACGGAAGCATGTGACACAGCATAATGTAGAACACCGATGAATGCTTTAGGCAGTTTGTAAGCAATTGCAGCTGAGAAGATTACAGCGATTAATGTGACAACAAGAATAATTACGATTGGTGTAATGTCGGTCAATGAAGTAACGTTGCGGTCAACTCTGTCAAGATAAATGCTGACTAAACGGTTAGTTTCGTTTATCGATTTATTTAAAACAGGGGACAGTTCGTTATTGTAAGTGTTTCTTACGTCAACAGAGTAGCCTCTGTCTACCATGTGTTCCATCTTGTTTTTGTAAACATCGATAGCTGAGTTGATGAAGCCTTTCAGTTTCTCAAAGTCAGCAGCATCAGTAGGATCTAATAACTTAATATCAGACATTGATGCAAGTAACTTCTCGATGTCAGCATCAGCTTTTGCTGCACTCTCTTTATTGTATGTAGCAACATTATTTGTAAACAAGGTAATATCATCACGAAAAGTAATAACATTTCTTAAGATATGATTAATCTTGCTGTAATGCTCTTCAATAACTCCTTTTGTAAAGTTTGCAACAGAGCGAGAGTTGGTGATACTTGTAATTGAAACAATAGCAATTACGAGGGAAAGAAAAATTACAGCGGCAAAAGCAGCTGCAAGTTTAGCTTTTACGCCTAAAGAATGAAATATATTCATAGCTGTCACTTATTTTCAAAATTTACTACAATAACCTTATATCAGCAAAATAAAGAAAAACTTTAATGTTTTTTGAAACTAATTTGGTAGATAAACATATTTTGCTGATCCAATCTATTAATAGTATCAGATAAGCTCAATGTATTGCTACAACTCAGCCTAGATTAAAATTCTTCCTTATCTAACTAAACGTTACTATCTGATTATAGCTAAGAAAATGTTAAATGTTACACTTACATATTGAACTTAATCATAATTTTTTAAGATTTTGTTAAATCTTGTATAAAAATCACAATTTCATTTGCAAGATAATTGATGTCTGTTAAGTATATTGAATGGTATCGATAAATTGTTTTACTATGGCGACCACACCATTTGAACTACATCACAAAGTTGTAAAGTAGTTCAGATAAAAATTAATGTAAATCTCTACACTCCACGGTTAAAATTTAACTATAGACCTCATTCTACTGCGGTTGTGCTCTTTAACAACCGATTAAATACAATGAGAGAAA
>OIYG01001404.1_pt1 | contig 18226 bp, 10 predicted proteins | sample 1587861 | NCBI WGS metagenome assembly OIYG01 (sample SAMN03283272) | human gut metagenome | biome: human-associated habitat; material: feces | host: Homo sapiens | place: Peru | collected 2012 | reverse complement strand
CAGTCTATACTTCTGAAAATGATGTTGTGATTAGACCTAAAAAATAAATTTAAAAATAAGTCTAGGAGATAAGTAATATGCAAAAATTTAGACCGACGGGAAGGATAAGTAAAGCTTGTTTAGCTCTTTTGAGTTTAACAATGCTAACTAGTACGGTTTTTGGATATGATAACAATAGAGTTTCATATTTAGATAGTGTTTCAACCTCATATTTAAACCAAGTATCAGGTTCTAATTTAATGAACATTAATTCACCTGATTCAAAGGCTGTTGAAACAACCCTAAAACTTGATTCAAGCCCTGTTATCACTCACTCAAACGCTAAAATTAATCTTTCTTTAAGAGAGTCTGACTTAAAACAAACACTTAGAATGTTAGCTGATAAAGCAAAATTAAACATTGTGTTTGATCAATCAGTAGATGGTAAAATTACACTTGATTTAAACAATATCAATATAAACGATGCGTTTATGGTAATTTTTAAATCTTGCCAACTTACTTATGTTCTTGATGGTAATACAATTTCTGTTATGACTCTTGAAGCTGCAAAAGACCTTGCATACATAAGAAAAAATATGACAGTTTTACCTGTTCAATATGTAAATGCTGATAGTGTTGCAGAATTTTTAAATGATAATTTATTTAGCTCAAATATTTTCGGTTTATCAAATCAACCGATTGTAACTTCAAATCCTAGAACAAATCAAATTGTTGTATTTGGTACAAATGCCGATATCGCAGCAATTAAAAGAGTTTTACCTGTATTAGATACAAAACCTATGGTAAATAGCTTTAAAGTTAATCACACAACTCCAAAAGAAATGGCTTCTTTAATTTGTGATTCTTTATTCTATTCAGATAGCTCTAATTCTTCATCATCTTCTGAATCATCTGCTTCTGATGATAAAATTGTTTTAGGTGGTGGTTATGTGGCTTGTCGTGATGGCGGTGAAAATTCTTCAAGCTCATCATCATCCACAACAGGCTTATCTGCATTTAAAACAAATGCCCTAACTGTTACATACTTCCCTGAACTTGGAAGAATTTCAACTTATGGCGGTTCACCTGAACAAGTTGAAGTAATTAAAGAATTTATTAAAGAACACGATAAAAAACAACTTATGGCTTATGTTGAGTTATCTGTTATTGAATTAAACGAAACAGGTTCAAAAGAATTTTCAAATGAATGGAATTTATGGACACCATTTATTTCATTAGGTTTTGATGGTTCAAACGGTTTATCTACAAGTTCAATTTCTCCTTTCTTTATTTGGGGAAACAGCATGCCAACAACTGTTACAACAAAAGACTCTGATGGTAATTCAACAACTCAAACAAGTATGATTACTAAATCAAATAATTCAGCTCTTGTTTATAGATTGAAATACTTAGTTGATAACGGCAACGGACGTGTTTTAACAAATCCTAAAATCATGGTTACAAATGGCAGAAAAGCAACAATCGATATGACTTCTGACTATGTAAAATCTGTAACAAGCCAAATTTTACAAGGTTCTACAACAGTTACAAGTGCAAGCCAAAAAACTTATGATATCGGTTCAGATGAAGGTTTGAAAATTGAGATAGTTCCTTTCATCTCTCCTGATGGATATGTTTCAATGAACATCACTCCAGAGTTTGCAACAATTAAGAGCCAAGTTTATGCAGCAAACGACCAAGGGGTTGAAGAACTTGCAGCAACATTACTTCAAAGACGTGACCTTGAATTGAAAAATATCAGAATAAGAGATGGCGAAACTCTTGTTTTAGCTGGTTTAATTAAAGAAAACGAAACTCAAACAACTAAGAAGATGCCTCTTATATCTGACCTACCTTTCATAGGTGCATTCTTCAGATCTAACACAAGCAATAAAACAAGAGAAGAAATGGTTATTGTTGTTACACCTCACATTGTAAAAGATGATAGCCAACCTGATAGTAAAACATACGACCTATAAGAAGTAAACAATGGACAACAGCTTAATTTCAAGATTAATTAAAAAAATAAATTCTGATCTGGCAGATAAATTTGAATTATCCGTAGCAAAAGACTTATCATTTGTACCTATAAATATGCAAAATGATGTGTTTTTTGTTGCGATACATTCAAAGTCCAATAAAGCTGAAATTACAAAATATGTTAACTCTGTATTAAACAATAAACTTGAATTTATCTACTTAAATAAAGATAAGTTTGATATGCTCTTTGACGCATTTTTAAAGAAATTTTCAGCAAAATATGGTACAACCCTACCATCTGAAGAACCATCTAAAGAAGATGAAAATGATGTTGATTATTACTCAGGCGACCTTGAACTTGATGAAGATTTTAACCTTGATGATCAAGAAGATTTAGATATTTCTGATGAAGCTGATTCTGATAGCCTTGATATAGCTGATGATTCTGATGATGTTGAGTCATCTGATGATGGTGATATTGACGCTGATTTTGATGACAATTTTGATGATAAAGACGATCTTTTTGATGAAGATGATAAAACTCAAGATGAACAATCTTCAAAACCAGAAGAAAAATCTGAAAAAAAAGAAAACATAATCGATTTTGAAAATGAGGGTGTTGCAAAAGCTGATATTTCAAAAGTAAAAGCCCCTCAAACTAAAAAACTTGGTGAAATATTAATTGAAGAAAATTTAATTAATGAAGAACAGCTTGAAATAGCACTTGCGGAAAGTAAAGTTCAAAAAATTCCACTAGGTTCTGTTTTGGTTAAAATGGGCTTTGTTACAATTAAAGACCTTAAAGAAGCACTTGGTGCTCAAATGGGGTTAAAGTATGCAACAGCTGAACAATTAAAAGCATTACCTACTGCTATTTCAATTTTACCAGAGGATTTTGTTAAAATTAATAAAGTTATACCTTTAAGTATGACTGAAAAATCTCTTGTAGTTGGGATGGTAAATCCAAACGATACAAAAGTTATTAATGAAATTGTTTATCAAACGGGTTTAAAACCAACAATTATGTTGGTAACACACGTTGAATTTGAAAACTTTTTAAATACTTATTATAACGTTGATAAATCAGACACCGAAGAACTTTTACAACAAATTGACGAAGACGAAAAAATTGAATCTAATTCCGGCGAACTTTGGGAACAAGTTGAACAAGAAATTCAAGATTCAAGCGGCGCTGTTTCTCAATTGGCTAATAAAATTATTACAATGGCAATTGATAGACGTGCTTCAGACATCCACATAGAACCTATGAGTGTTGGTTATCGTGTTCGTCTTAGAATAGATGGCTCCCTACAAGAAGCCTTAAAAATTCCTGCTAAGGTAGATTCATCTGTAATTTCAAGATTTAAAGTATTATCAAGAATGAATATCGCTGAACACAGACGTGCGCAAGATGGTTCATTCACCTTAAAATATAAAAACCGTGCGCAAGATTTCCGTGTTAACACATTACCTGTTGCAGGGAAAGAAAAAATGGTTATTCGTGTTCTTGCGCCTCAAATGGATTCAAAGCAAGCAAAAGCAGATAAAATTGAAATTGTTGGGGCTTCAGAAGAAGATATCAAAAAAATCAGATATTTGGTTTCTTCTCCAAACGGCATTGTTTTAACAGCTGGTCCAACTGGTTCAGGTAAAACAACAACATTGTATGCCTTATTAAGATATATGAATTCTGATAGCGTTAATATCACAACAATTGAGGACCCTGTTGAAATTAAATTAGAGGGTGTAAACCAATCTTCAATAAATACAAAAGCGGGAATTACTTTTGCTAATTCTTTGCGTGCAATTTTAAGACAAGACCCTGATACGATATTAATCGGTGAAATTCGTGACTATGAAACGCTTGAAGTTGCTATTTCAGCTTCCTTAACGGGTCACTTGGTATTATCAACCGTCCACACAAATTCAGCTGCAGCAACGATTACCCGTTTGATTGAAATGGGCGCAAAAGATTATTTAATTTCTTCAACAATATCTGGTATTATTGCTCAACGTCTTGTTAAAAAACTTTGTCCAATGTGCAAAGAAGAATATTACCCATCAATTGAAGAAGCAAGACAAATTTTAACTGATCCTGTTGAAATTCAAAAACTTACGCAAACAAAAATCTATAAGCCGCATGGTTGTCCAAACTGTAAAAACACCGGTTATCTTGGACGTTTAGCGGTTCTTGAAATTTTAGTTATTAATAATGAAATAAGAAAAATGATTGCCCAACGTGCGCATGACGTTGAACTTGAAGATTATGCGGTTAAAAGAGGTATGAAAACCTTGAAGATGTCTTGTTTAAGACATATTTTAGAAGGCAACACATCAATTGAGGAACAAGTTAGAATATTAGGTTTAGCGGGTGAACAGTAATGGCGATATTTTCATATACTGCATTAAAAAATAATAAAACAATTGTAAAAGGAAACATTGAAGCTCAAGATGCCTCTCAAGCAAGAAGAAAATTGAGAGATATGAGCTTAACTCCTACATCAATTGTTGATAGCACTCAAAGTAAAAAGGGTGGCAAAAAATCAAATAAAGGAGTTGTTCAAGCTCTTAGTTTAAGAGAAAAAATTGACTTTACTTCAACCCTAGAAATTCTTACTTCAACCGGTATTCCAATTATTGAAGCCTTAATGTTTATTGAACAAAATTCTGATTCAGCTAAAATTAGAAACATTACGGGCGAATTTAGAAAACAAATTATCGGTGGTGCAACCTTAGGTGAAACTTTAGAAAAATATAGAAATATTTTTGGAAAAGTTTATATTGGTCTTGTAAAAGCAGGTGAAGATTCAGGGGAGCTTGATAAAACCTTAGTTCGTATGTTAGAACTTTTAAAGAAACAAGATAATGTTAAAGGTAAAGTAATTGGCGCATTGATTTATCCTAGTATTGTTGTTTTGCTTGCAATTGTTGCAGTTATCATTATGCTTGTTTTTGTATTTCCGGCATTTGATGAAATGTTTAATAACTTAGGTAAAGAATTACCTTGGATTACAAGGGCTTGCATGAATGCAGGTTTATTTATGAAACAATATTGGATTGTTTGTATAATTGTTGTGGGCTCTGGTATAATTGCCCTTAATCAAGCATATAAAACGCCATCTTTTAGAAAGATGTTAGATAAATTTGTTCTTCATATTCCGATGTTATCTGAGATGATGAAGTTTTCAAATTTTTCAAACTTTATTGCTGTATTACAAGTTTCTTATGAAGCAGGTATTCCGATTGTTAATTGCCTTTCTCTTGCTAATTTAACAATGGATAATTTCTTATTGAAAAATGCTATTTTACAAGTTGCAGCAAAAGTTCAACAAGGTCAACACCTTTCTGTTGCTCTAAAAAAAGTTGAGCAAGTTCCAAAAATGCTTACATTTATGATTGCAACAGGCGAACAATCTGGTCGTTTGGGCGATTCATTATATCATTGTGTTAATTTTATTGATAAAAAGCTAGACGCTGTAATTGACGGTTTTACAAAAATCATTGAACCTGTTTTAATGATTTTAATTGGGGTAATTGTTGGTATTTTAGGTTTAGCTTTGTATCTTCCATTATTCCAAGCATATCAACAATAGGCTTCATCAAATACGCCGCTAAAAATTCTTCTGATTTTTTCAAAATCATAAGTAAAACAGGTAAATAATTCATATTCATCAAAATAAATTACATTTTTTTCTTGCAATTCATCAAGATTAATTGGAGATTTAAAAGCATATTCAATTGAGCCTTTGTTTTTAAAGTCGCCTTCTGACGCTTCAAAAATAGAATACCCTTTTTTGATTTGTTTTTTGAAATCTTTAAAAAATTGTTCTATTTCATCGTCATCCATTAAATTCTTTTCTTTGATTTCTTTTTTAAGATTTTCTAAATCTTCTTTATCCATTGTGTTTATAAAATATTTTTCATAATCATTTAATTTATATCTTATTTCTTCAAGTTTTTGAGCAAAATTAAAATATTCTTCTTGTTTTCTTATTCTGATATCATCTTTTTCTAAAAGCTCTTTTGTTGGAAGTTTAATTAAAACATATCTTCTATCTGATGCTTCAAATTCGCCATTTCTATTTGCTCGAGCTTGTAATAGCATTGAACTTATTAAATCATATTTTTTTCCGCCAATTTCTGTATTTGGATAAAAATCGATAAAGTTATCTTTATCAAAAAGATAAACTCCTTTTAGTTGTTCTCTTTTAGAAGGCAAAATCGTTCTTGATTTTAAAATTTCATTAAATGATTCTCTTGTAGTTAAATGATATAAATATTTTGGCATTTTTGCTTTCATAATGCCGTTTTTACCTATCTTAGTTATTTCAAGCTCTTGGTCATTAATATCTTTAAAAGATAAGTTTTGTTTTAGTTTAATATTAGATGATGTAAAATTTATCGTGTCTTTAGGTAAAATAATTGCGTTTGATTTTTTAAATTCATCTTTTTTAAGATAATTCAAAGGGGTGGATGAATTATCTATGTTGTTATTTTTAAATATTTTAGTTGGGGAATTGGTGAATGGTTTAAATAAAATTTGTTGCATACTTTTTTAAAACATCTGAATACAAAAAATTGCCATAAAAAAAGAACCCTATTTTCTAGGGTTCTTTTTAAATATGTTTTTAAACTATAGAATGTTTGATGTAATCATAAAGTGAACTCTGAAACTTGAAGCGTTATCTGGTCTATTTACAACCGGAACACCGAAGTAAACATTACCTGATAAATATCTTGTCATTTTTAAGATTAAACCACCGCCGACACTCATTACAAATTGAGAACTTGGCAAGTCATAAGAGTAATCACCAAACCAACCTAAATCGCAGAAAGCTGCTAATCTGATTGAATCATCGATAAATCTAAGTTTATCTGGTAAGTGATTTAAAAATGGTACTGGCGCTCTAAGTTCAGCAGAAGCGTTAACACCATAATCTCTTAAGAAGTAACCTTCTTCAAAACCTCTTACACTTGAAATACCACCGATTTGCATTTTATCTGAATACCAAACATCTCTGTTTGTCCATTGACCATTTGCGGTTAAAATACCCATCATTCTCCAAGGAAGAACTTGAAGTCTTGTTATGGATGCTTGAACTTTAAACATTCTGTTTGTAGGCATTTTTCTTGAACCATAAGCGTTGTTTGAAGCGCCGAAAATATCGATACCTTTTGCAACACCTACGTTTGCAAACCATTTACCATAAAGGTCATCTTTAACGTTGGTTAAGTTAAGTTTGATTGAACGTGTTCTATAACCATATAAATCGTAGCCTTTTAAAGTTGTATTTGTGTTTCTCATATCAAATGCAACGTCGCCATATAATTTATAGTTTTCGGTTTTAACTAAACGTCTTGATAAATCAATATAGAAACTGTGTGATTTACCTTTGATATCAAGGTCTTTAAGACCTTTGTCAAGTCTTGTACCTGAATATGAATAGCCGACATTTAATTTTGTCTCGTGTCTGCCGATTGGTACTGAATAAAATACACCTTGACCAAATGAACTTCTAGCTAAAGAAGTTGTTGATAATAATTGATCGCCAAAACCTGTTAAGTTGCTCATACCGGCAAAGATTACATAACGGTTTAAACCAACTGAAGAACGACCTTGGTTATCAAAACGAAAGTCGAAGTCGATTGGAAATCTATCTTTAACATTTAATGTTAAATCTGTATATTGTTCAGAATCTTCGTTGTCTTGTAATGAAACTGCACCTTTAATATAGTCAAGAGCGTTTATTTCACGAAGTGATTCTTGAATGTCTGCAACGTTTAAAACTTTATCTTCTTGAATGTTTTTATCTTTTAAATATGTTGCGTTTAAAAATCTTTGTCTTGCCCATTTGTTGCCTTCGATTTTAATATTTCCATATTTACCTTCTAAAACAACAATTTCAACGTTACCATCTTCAACTTTTTGAGGTGGTAAATAGGCTGTTGTTGAAATATAACCATTCTTTTGGTAGTGTTCGGTGATAGCGTTTGCCATACCGATTAAGTCATTAATTGTAACCTCGTTGCCAACTTTTTGGCAAACAAGGTTCATAAGCTGTTCTTCTGTGTATTCTGTGTTACCTGTGATGTGGATAGAATTAAGTTTAAAAGACACCTCTTTATTAGGTAAATCTTGCATTCTATCTTTCATTTCACGGTTCATTTCGATTTTTTCGTCAACGTGTTCTTTTTCTCTATCGTCACGAACTTTTTGTTCGTAGTCTTTAATTTGACGTAAGTTAGTTTGGTCAACAACACCGGCGTCAAAGTTACCAATGCTGTTTGGTATCATCGGCATACCTGCCTCGGGACCTGCAAACACGGTTGAAGTTGTTAATACAAGACATGCAGCTAGAGCGATGGTATTTATTTTTGCTTTTTTTGTAAAGATAGTTTTATACACTTTTTTCAAATTCCTTTAACTAGCTATCGGGGCACTTTTCTTCACTGTGCGTAAATAAATTATAGAACATATAAAAAATCCACACAATAAATTAAATTGATGATTTTTCTAATGTTATTATAAGAATCCTGAAAAATATTTTTTGCTATATTATTAAGAAAAATTAATTTTGTATATACTTCGGTATATACTTTTTTGAAAAAAAATCCTTGTCAAAATAAAAATATTTCTGTATTATAAAAAAAGATTGTTAATTTTTGTAAAAATGAGTATTATTTTTGAAAACTTTTTGGGTTCACGTGGTTTTTATTTAATATAAAAGCATATGGATTGATGAAAGTTTATGAAAGGGAACCATATAATGAGTCAATTTAAAAGAAAATTAACAGCGTTTACCGCTATGTTAGCTTTTCTATCATTATCTTCAGCTGCAACTTTTGCTGCTTCTGTAAGCGATGTTATTGGTAATACAAATAACGTTGGTTTCAAAGAAGATGGTACAAGACTAGATGTTAATGTTAATTCTGGTGTTGCCGGTTCAGTTGGACAAGTTGATTGGAGCAGATTTAACGTAGGCGCTAATGAACATGTTAATTTCGGATTTTCAGGATTATCACAAACAATTATAAACCGTGTTTTGGGCGGTCAAGCATCAGAAATTCTTGGTAAACTTACAAATTCTTGTATGAACGGAAATTGTGATTCTTATGCTCAAACAAGTAAAGTTATCTTAATCAACCCTGCTGGTATCGTATTTGGTGCTGGTTCAATGGTTGATTTAAATTCTTTTACAGCTTCAACATTTGATATTAAAGGTGCTAAAAACCTTAAAGGAATGTCTGAATCTGAATTGAATAATTATCAAACAGGTGTATTAAATAAATTCTCTCCTGTTGCTAAAATCAATGGTGAAAACAGAAACTATGGTAATATCACTTTTGATTCAAATTACACAGAAGCTTTTGAAAAAGCAGGTATTAATGTTGCAAAAGGTAAAACATCAATTTCTCTTGATGGCGCTACTTTTGCTCATTTTGATAATAACGGAAACATTATCGACAACAACCCTAATAAATCAATCACAATCTTATCTGATAACATCAAATATAAAGATTCTTTATTAAGAACAGGTGGTAATTATAACTATGGCGGAAGTTCATTCTCTAATGTAAAATTAATTACTGCTGACGGTGTAACATTTGGTTACTTAGCAAATGGCTATTCAGATAGTTATAAAGTTGCAGATGATACAAAAACAAATGCTGTTAGAAATATCGACATCAACAACAGTGGCTTAGCTGCTGACGCTCAAGCAATTCGTTCAGGTGATGTTCATATCGTTAATAAATCTAACGCAGCAAACTCAAATATTAAAATCGCTAATTCTGTTATCAAAGGTACAAAACTTGTTAACAAAGAAAATGGCGATATTATGATTGTTGGTTCAAATGACGTATTGGTTGACAATTCTCGTCTTGAAACAATCAACATCGAAGGAACACGTACCGTTTATAACAAAGATGGCAGTGTAGCTTCAAAAACTAATTTCAACACTGAAAATCAAAATGGTGGTGAAGTTTATATTTCAGCTGGTAAAAATGCAACAGTTAAAAATTCTTTAATTATGACAGCTGGTACTACTTCAACTGCTGCTAACGCTGCTAATGCAGGCGCTGTTAGAATTATGTCTGGTTCAGGCACTTCAAAAGTTGAAAATTCTAAAATTATTGCTAAAAATGACGTAAAAGTTACTTCTGATAACAAAGTTGATGTTAATAATTCTATAATTCAAGCATCAAACACATTAGTAAGCGGTCAAGCTAAAAATGTTTTATTATCAGCTAAAAATGGCGTAGATTTAACAAATGCTGATATCGACGCTTCTGGTAATGTTAACGTTAAAGCAGCTGATTCTAATAATAATTTAACTGGTAAAGTTAACATTAAAACTGCAAATGGCGGTTCTTCTTTAATTGTTGCCGGTGATAAATTATCTATTCAAGGTACAGACACAAAAATTGATAACGCTAACTTAGTTTATGATGAAATTCATTTCTATAACGATGGAACAACTGGTACAAACAATGTTACAATCGCAAATAATACAACTTTCTCTCCTATAACTTCTGAAGGTAAAGTTGGTGGTGATATCAACCTTGAAACAAATGGTAATTTCACTTTAGATAACGCAACAATGAAACGTGCAGCTTATACATTAAAATTTGATAGAAATGCAGATGACACATTAGTTGATGACGGTACTGCAAAAGCTGTTAAATATACAAAAACTGTTAAAACTGCAGACGCTAATAACTTAAACGTTACTTCAACAAAAGGTGATGTAAATGTTATTAACAAATCTAATGTTCATACTAAAAATGACATTAACTTATTAGCTAAAGAAGGCAATTTAACAATTAACAATTCAACCTTAAAAGCTGATCATAACATCAATGGCGAAGCTACAAAAGGTGCATTGTTTGTTAAAGATAACGCTATTGTTAATGCTAATAACGATGTAACATTAAAATCTTTTGAAACAATCACATTTGGTCCTCAAGGTGCTGCAAATGTTAACATTGACAAAACTGCAGGTATCACAGCAGGTAAAAACATTTATATCACTTCAACAAATGGTGATATCAATGCTGAAAAAACAACAATGCCAACTTTAACTTATGGCGAAAGATTAACTTTCAATGCTAAAGGCGATAATAACTTCACAAGTGAAGATAGCTTAAAATCAGTTAACGTTGACTATATTGCTGGTAAATCAAATAACTTTACAACAAAAGGTGACATCCAATTTGTTAATTCATCATTGAAAGCACCAAAAAATAACATCACAACAACTGAAGAAGGTGGCGATGTTATTATGAACAACTTGACAATTAAACAAGCAACAGCAAACGCTAAAGATACAATCACAACAATTAAAGCAAAAGGTAACGTAACAACTAAAGATGTTACAAAATCAGTTGCTTCAGATTTAGCTCAAACTGCCCATAAATTCCCTCAAAATGTTGAAGTGAAAGAAAATGGTACAGCTTCAAATGATCAAGTTCTTGACATTAATCAAACAAAATTAGTTGTTAATACAAAAACTAAATTAACAACTCCTAAAAACAATACAAATGGTAGCATTACTCTTGATATTAAAAACGCATTCAACAAAGACGCAGGTATTGAATTAACTGCTGAAAATGAAAAATGGGATGGTCAAGTTAAAGCTAACGAAGGACCTGAAGTACATATCAATGCTGTAGATGATAAATTAGCTGTTTCAAAAATCGTTACAGATAAATTGTTCACAGATGCAAATGATAAAATGTATGCAGCTGATGTAGTTCTTACTCCTGAACAAATCGCTGGTTTACCAGAAGGCACTCCTTCTAAAGGTTATATCGAAGTAAGAGATTATATGGGCTTCAACCAAGATAATGACTTCACTAAAAACCCATCAGACTTTGATTACACAGGAAGTTATGTTCCAGGAACTTATAATGGTCCGGATGGTCCAATTGATGTTAATGAAAAACATACAATTAACTTCGGTGATACAGATGAAGACTTTATCTTAGTTTACCAAAGACCAACAGGTGACTGTCCAGATCTTCCAGATGTAAGACCTTCAGATGATACAGTTGATGATGTTGTAGATTCAATGATTAATCAAATCAAAATTCCTAGAGAACAAGTTGAAATCTCTAAAACATCAAAAGTTTCAGACAATACAATGGATCAAACTTCTAACATAATGTCTGCAGCTGCAAAAGTTGACTTATCTGCTGACGGTGCTAATTCTGATGCTGGCACTCAAAGAGATGAAGAAAAAGAATAATAATTCAATAATCAAAATTCTTTAATAGAAAATCCTCAAGCGAAAGTTTGGGGATTTTTTTATGGAAATATTAATCAAAATAAATAAACAAAAGAAAAGCGCCAAAAATTTCGATTGGCGCTTTTTTGTAAAACTTGATTTTATTTTATTGTTGGTAAATCCAAACATCAAAACCTTTAGATTTAAGAGTTTGAGCTTGATTTTTAGCAACTGAAAAATCTTGATATGAACCCATTTGAACACAAAAAACATCGCCTGTTTTTCTAACGAATGGTGTTGAAGAAGGAAGTTTTTCTTTAATTTCACTTTGAGCTTTTTGCGCTTCTTCAAAAGTTGAGTATCTTCCAACTAAAACTTTTGATAAAATGGTTACATTTTTTTCTTGAACAGTTGGTTCTTCTTGTTTTTTAGTGTTTTTAATTTCATTTAAAACTTCAGCAATTTTTGGTTTTGTTTCTTGAACTTCAATTTCTTTTGCTTTTTCAAATTTTTCTTTCTTTTCAAGTTTTTTATTATCTTCAAGATGAACAGGGTCTATAACATCTTCTTTTTGCTTGCCATTTGTGATGATTTTTGCTTCACTTGGTGCATTATCTTCTTGTTGAATTAAAATAAGTCTTTTGTCAATTTTTCTTTGCTCATCTTCTGTTGTGTTAGTGTATTCACTTATGTTTGAAACAGAATTAGGATTATTTAAAGAAAAATCGCCTTTTGCATATTCAATATCAACTTTTGAAGAATATTTCATAATTGCCACAACGATAATAATAAACATTATTATAAAAGTTGCGATAAACAATTGAAATAAAAAGTTAAATTTTGAAATTTTCTTTTTGGGTTTTTCAATTCCCATCTGAATTTTACTTCTTTTATAAGAAAAATAATCTGATGAATTAAAATTCATTATTCAACTACCCCTCTTACTTTGTATGTTGCTAATTTAATGCTTTGTGTTTCTTCTTGGAATTTTTCCATAACTCTTTTTGCGAAATTTTCAACATTTTCAATTCCCATTTCACTTAAATCAGATACTTCAATTGGTGCACCCTCTTTAATTATGTTAAGAGCTGTGTGAATTAAACAAGAAGTGATTGATTTTGTAGCAATTGAAACAGAAAGTTTACGATTATTATAGAATAAATCGTCGCCATCTCTTTGAACTTTGATGTTGTGTTCTTCTAAAACCTCTTTAATAATTGAAACAAAAAGCCTTTGCGCATAAACCATTCCAATTAAAGAAATGTCATATTGTTCAATTATGAAATTCAACATTTTTTTAGAATAAATCGGTTCATTGTTGATAACATCTTCAATATCAACCATTTCACTTAACTTAACTTCAACTTCACCTATAAATGCAACAATTGAATCTCCTCTTAATTTAAAATTTTTATAAATCCAATGAGGTGAAAGTTCGCTGCCTGTATATTTAATTTCTTTATCTATAAAAAGTGTGTTCATTTAAAAAATTTCCTCTATCAGTTTTGGTTTTTTGCTTTTTAAAATTGCATTTTTTAATAGCTTACAAGACATACATTCGCCACAGTGCTTTTTATTTGTGTTTTTAAAAGAGTTATAGCAGCTTTTAATTAAATTTAATGGCACATTGTTATCTATAGCATAATTTATTATATCAATTTTATCCATGCCAAGACAAGGTGCTATAACATTTGGATGATTTAAAGTTGAAAATTTAAAAAATTCATCGGCTGTTTTTGTAAAATCCTCTGTATTATCAGGAAAATCGACTCCTTCTTCTTTGTTTGCGCCAAAAATAATTGCATTAATATTTAACTTATCGCAATATGAAGCGGCAATATTTAAAAATAATCCGTTTCTATTTGGAATCCAAACAGATTTTAAATCGTTAAAATCTTTAATTTCTTCGTTTGTTAAAGCATTATCCGATAAATCTTTTAAAAAAGGTAAATCAGTTAAGATTAAATTTAATTTATAAAAATCTGATATTTCTTGCGCTGCTTTTTTTTCTTCTAAAAAAGCCTTTTGACCATAATTAAAAAATAATCCATAATTAATTTCATAATTTTTTTTCGCAAGGTCAAGTGAAACCAAGCTGTCTAATCCGCCAGAAAGAAGTATTATTCCTTTTTTTAACATTTAATCTTCTCCAATTTCTTCTAAAATTTCTTTTGCATAATTTTTAAGTTCTTCTTCAAAATTTCCTTCTAAAACTTCGTTTAAAATTCTTTCATCAGAAATATTATATAAAGCTACAAGCGCATTTTTCTTAACTTCAAGGTCATTGTCAAACTTTAATCTTTCATAAATTAAATTAAAGGCCTCTTTATTATCTGAATTCATCAAAGCCTCAATAGCGCTTATTCTAACCCTTTGAGATTTATCCATTAAAGATTTTTTTAAAATATCAAGAGCTTTTTTATCGTTTGAAATATCAAGTTTTGAAATAGCTTCTAAAATTCTTTCTTTTAAATAAGAAAACTTATCTAAAAACATCTGCTTTGTATTAATAATTGTATCAAAAACATCAAGCGCTCGGCTATCTCCTAAAAGCCCCAGCGCAACAACAGCCGATTCTTTAATATAAGCAGAATTTTCTTTTTCATCTGTCACAACTTTTGTTAATGAATCAAAGGCGTTTTTATCCCCAATTTTACCAAGGGCTTCGGCTGCTGCAAGCCTTATTTTATAATTAGATTGTTTATCATTTAAACAAAACAAAAGCGCTTGCAAGGCAGATTTATCCTTATAATTAGAAATTGTTTTAATAGCTAAAACTTTAAGGTCATAAAAAGAATTATCTTGAATTGGTTTTAAAATGAAATCAATTAAATTTGAAAAATTAGCGCTAAATTTTTTCTCATTTATCTCTCTAATTGTTTGATTTAAAATCTTAAAATCTTTTTCATTTAAAAGAATGTAATTATAAGCGTTTGCAAGTTCTTCATTTGAAAGATTGTGTTTCATTTCTTCAAAAAAATCTTTCAAAGAAGAAGACGGGTTTTGTTTCAAATAAGATAATTTGAAATCGATATAAGAAGTAATTTCTTTAATATCTTTCATTTTAACCCCTAAGCTAATATGAAAAATTTAACCATAAAGATAAATTCTTGTAAACTTTTTTTAAATTGTTGTAAAAACACTCTTTAAACTCTTTCGTTTTGGTGTTAAAACATGACAGAATGAGGAAGTTTAAACACTGATAATGTCAGAAATATCTTATCAACAAGCAGTCGAACAAATAAAAAACAGTTTAGATATAGTGGATGTTGTATCTAAATATGTTGTGCTGAAAAAAACAGGAAGAAATTACCAAGGACTTTGTCCTTTTCATAATGAAAAAACTCCCTCTTTTGTTGTTACTCCTGATAAACAAATTTTTAAATGCTTTGGCTGCGGCGAAGGTGGCGACGTTCTTACTTTTTTAATGAAAATAAATAATCAAACTTTCGCTGAAGTAATTGAAGAACAAGCCCTTAACCTTGGAATAGAGCTTCCAAAACATAACTTAAAAAATTCTCAAATGCACAAAGCTGAAAAAGAGCGTCTTTATGATGTTATGGATTTAGCTTTAAAATTTTTCAAGAAAAATCTTTTATCTAATCAAAAGGCTTTAGAATATCTTGAAAAAAGAGGAATAAATGAAGTTGCAATAGGAAAATTTGACCTTGGCTTAGCGCCAAAAGGAAATTTTGAACTTAAAAACTATTTATCAAACCTTGGTTTCACTATTGATGAACTTTCAAAGGCGGGTTTGGTTTATGAAAAAGATGCAATTTTTTACGATAGATTTAAAAATAGAATAATAATTCCTATTAAAAATGCCAATTCTGACGTTATTGCCTTTGGCGCAAGAGCAATCATAGATGGGCAAATGCCAAAATATATTAACTCTCCTGAAAGCATGATTTATAATAAAAGTTCTGTACTTTTTGGGCTAAATCGTGCTAAAGATGAAATTCAAAAACGAGATAGCGTTATTTTTATGGAAGGATATTTTGATGTAATTTCTGCTCATCTTGGCGGGGTGGAAAATGCCGTTGCTACTTGTGGAACTGCCCTAACTCCTCAACATATTAAATTAATAAGCAGATTTTGCCCACACAGAAGAATTTATCTTGCTTTTGATACAGATAGCGCAGGCAAAAAAGCAATTGTCCATGGTGCTGAAGTAATTAAAAATATTTTTAGCGCATTAGGTGATATCAAGCAATACGATTCAAATTTTCAAAATGAAGGCTCAAACGTTTGTGAAATAAGGGTTGTTCAAGAAATTGAAGGAAAAGACCCCGATGAATTTATCCGTGAATTTGGTGGCGAAGAATACCTTAAAAAAGTTGAACAAGCCCCCTTGCTTTTAGATTATCAACTTAATCAAATTTATAAAGATGTTCCGCAAGATTTGTCTCCTCAACAAAAAAGTTTTTATGTCGTACAAATTGCCGATATTTTGTATCAAATTAAAAATCCTGTAATTTTGGACGATTATATAAAAGTAGCGGCTTTTAAATTAAATGTATCTGAAACCGTTTTAAAAACTCAAATTCAAAATAAACAAGCAGATGAATTTGGCATTTTGAAAGTTGAAAACAATGAAGAAATATTAAATTTAAAATCTTTAATTCATACTGATAGCAAAACTCAATATGAACTTATTGAAGAAAACCTCATCAAACTTGCTTTTGCGGCAAGTGATGAAGATAAAAAATCTTATTTTTTGAATAAAATTCAAAGTTATAACCCAGAAGCGCAAGACAACAAAATGATTTTTGAAGAAATTGAAAAATGTTTCGCTGAAGTAAATAATGTTGATGAACTAGCAAAAAAACTTTTTCTCGGGTTTTATAATGAACAGAACATTCAAAAAAAGATATCCGATAATATTTTTTCTTCGCAACAATTTAATAATCTAACTACCGAAGATTACATTAAGGCGATAGACGAAACAATATTCAGATTAGAAAAACTTAAAATCCAAAACAAGAAAGATGAATTGAAAAAACTTCTTAAAGACAACTCTTTATCAGAAGAAGAAAAATTGAAAATTTCAACACAAATCTTTCAAGATTTTAAAAATGACAACAAACAGATTGGAGAATAATTAATGAGCAGAAAAAGAAATTCTGATAGTTCTGTAATTAACGTTTTAGATAAGTCTGAAATGATTGAAGAAGATGAGTATTTTGAAAGTACTGGTCTTGAAACAGATAATATTTCAAACATAATGAGAACCCAAGGCGTTAACACAGTTGAAACTAATAGCGTTTCAGGATTTTTCGATCAACATGATGATGAAGATCAATCCGAAAATGATATTACTCCCCCTAAAGGAATTTCTGTAGATGACCCTGTTAGAATGTACTTAAGAGAAATTGGCAGAATTAAACTTTTAACTGCTGATGAAGAAATCGATTTAGCAAGAAAAATCGTTGCGGGGGGTAACAGCGGCGCTGTTGCTAAAAGAAAACTTGTTCAAGCCAACTTGCGTTTAGTAGTTTCAATTGCTAAAAAATATGTTGGTCGTGGAATGTTATTTCTTGATTTAATCCAAGAAGGAAACCTTGGCTTAATTAGAGCTGCTGAAAAATTCGACCACGAAAGAGGATATAAATTTTCAACTTATGCAACTTGGTGGATTAGACAAGCAATTACTCGTGCAATTGCTGACCAAGCTAGAACAATCAGAATCCCTGTTCATATGGTTGAAACAATTAATAAACTTAAAAAAGTTACAAGAAAATTAGCCCAAGAACTTGCAAGAAAACCATCTGAAGAAGAATTAAGCCAAGAAATGGGTATTTCAATTAATAAATTAAGAGAAATTATTAAAGTAGCTCAAGAACCTCTATCTCTTGAAACACCAATCGGTAAAGAAGAAGATTCTCGCCTTGGCGATTTCATTGAAGATAAAGACGCAGATGCACCTGTTAAAACAGTTGCCCATGAACTTTTAAGAGAAGATTTAGCAGAAGTATTAGGTTCTCTATCTCCTCGTGAAAGAGATGTTTTAAGACTTCGTTTTGGAATGGATGACGGACGCC
>OIYG01001400.1_pt1 | contig 18252 bp, 14 predicted proteins | sample 1587861 | NCBI WGS metagenome assembly OIYG01 (sample SAMN03283272) | human gut metagenome | biome: human-associated habitat; material: feces | host: Homo sapiens | place: Peru | collected 2012 | reverse complement strand
CGGAAGCACAACAAGAATTAGATAAAGTAAAAAATGAGCTGGAAAATTTAAGACTTTCTACGCTTTTAACAGGTGAATATGATTCTAACAATGCAATACTTACATTCCATGCTGGTGCAGGAGGAACAGAGGCACAAGATTGGGTTGAAATGCTTTATAGAATGTATTGTCACTGGGGAGAGAGACATAACTATAAAGTGAAAACTCTTGATTATTTAGATGGAGAAGAAGCTGGCCTTAAAAGTGTATCGGTTCTTATAGAGGGATTGAATGCTTATGGATATATGAAAAGTGAAGCAGGAGTTCATAGATTAGTTAGAGTTTCACCTTTCGATTCGTCAGGAAGAAGACATACTTCTTTTGCATCTCTTGAAGTAATGCCGGAAATTGATGATGATATTGATGTTGAAATATCGCAAGATGACATAAAGATGGATGTGTTTAGGTCGTCAGGAGCAGGAGGTCAGCATATAAATAAAACTTCATCTGCTGTTAGACTTACACATTTGCCTACTGGTATTGTGGTTGCATGTCAAAATGAGAGGAGTCAACATCAGAATAGAGAACTTGCTATGAAAATGCTGAAATCTAAGCTTATTGAAATTAAAGAAAGGGAGCATTTAGATAAAATAGAAGATATAAAAGGTGTTCAAAAAGAGATCGGCTGGGGTTCTCAGATAAGATCGTATGTGTTTATGCCGTATACCTTGGTAAAAGATCATAGAACAAATTTTGAAATGGGAAATATAAATGCTGTAATGGATGGAGACATTGATGGTTTTATAAATGCTTATTTGAAGGATAATAGCTTAAATAATTTGATGAATGGAAATTAGTATTTAATATTGCAATTGAAAAAGAAGCAAAATCTATTGATTTTGCTTCTTTTTTATATTTTTTAATTGTTTTTGTTGTCGTATATCATTGCCTAGGAATTCTAATCGAATGTTATTACCCATAATTCTAGATACAAATCTTTCAGAATAGTTTTTTTCTAATTCTCTTATGGACAAATTAGTACTTATAATGGTTGGCTTTTCAGACATTATTCTAGAGTTAATTAGGTTGTATATGGTTGCGTTAGAAAATGATGTTGAAAATTCGGTGCCTAAATCATCGAGAATTAAAAGATCGCAGTCTATTAAATATTGTTCACTACTTGTTTCTTCATTTTCTTTGTTGTATCGAAATCTTTCTCTTTCAAGTTTTGTAACAATATTTTGAGTTGAACCATAAATTACTCCATAACCTTTGTTAATAACAGTTCTTGCAATTGCTAAAGACAAATGTGTTTTACCTAATCCTGTTGCCCCTTGCATTAGTAAGTTTGCAGAAGATAAATTAAAATTTATAGCATAGTTTTTACAAAATTTTAAAATCTGTTCCATTCTTTTTTGGGGTTCAATTGTACTATTTTTTCCAGCTTGTGTTGTTGGATAGTATTCTAAAGAGAATGAATCGAATGTGCATAAAGATAATGGTGAAAGTTCGTTTAATTTGTTGAATGCTTCGTTACGTAAAATTGTTTTCATACAAGAACACATTTTACCATCAATATATCCTTCATCATTGCATTTAGAACATGTATATTTTATATCTAAATAATCTTCAGAGAGTCCAGAAGATTTAAGAAGAGAAGAAAGTTCTTTTTGCAGTTCTAAATTTTTATCTTTTAATAAAGTTAATTGTTGTTTGGTATCAGCACCATTCAATACAGCCTTTGCTGTGTTTATTGCAGTAGATGCAAGAAGTTTTTTTATCTCTTTAGCTCTAGGACAACGTATGTAAAATATGTCTTGTCTTGATTTAGCCTCTTGTTTAGCTTTTTGACGCCGATTTTCTAGAATTCTATTTGCAGATTCATATATTTCTTTATTGTATCCCATTTACACAACCTCCGTATCATTGTCATCATCAAAGATACTATATTTTTCATATTCTTCAATATTATATGAAGGAGTGCGTTTAGTTTCTTGATAATTTTTAGATTTTACTGTACGTTTTTCATCGTGAGCTTGCTCAATTGAACGAATATTCAAACTATTCCAGCGTTTTATTATACTGTCCATATAACTTGCTATATATTTACCTTTGGAGTTTACGCATCGCTCATATGCTTCTCTTATCATAGCCTCGTTAAATTTCCATTCATTAATCCATTTATTTGCAAATTCATCCTCTTTAGAGGTTGGAGATCTATGTTCAATTCCAATAATTTTTTCAATTGCTTTCCATGCTTTTTGACGTTTGCTTAATTCTCTTATTTTATTTTCAGCTTTTTCGATAGTATCGATTTCTTCATTAGCCCAAGAAATTGCCACTTTTTCTATATACTTCATATTTGGCTTACCAATTCCAACAGCGTATTGTAAGATCATTATAATTACATTAACAGGAAGGCCATCATTGTCATGTATCATTAATAGTGTAGCACAGTCTCCATTAGATATTGGACGGCCTAATATCATTTGTGCTTCTTGAGTAAGAAACTTAATTTCAGGATCACTATTAATCCTTTCTGCGGTATAGAGGCTGTCGGGTTTTAGTGGTCTTGATAAAGGTCTAGGCTTTTTTTCAGATTTGTGAATTTCATTATTATTATTATTTGTAGTATCTTTGTGTTCAGCTTTTTCAACAATTGAGTGTGGCTTAGGTGTTTCAATATTTGCAGGGGTTATTACATTATCTGAGATTAATAAAATATTAGTTTCTATCCAATATTGCATGGAATCTTTAACATCAGCAGGATGCATAGATAAAGATTTAGAAATATCTTCAATTGAAAAATTGCTACCAGCATGTCTTAAAATCCATAAAAGAACCTTAAGTTGTGCAGCACCTGCTAGTTTTATATGCTTGTCTACTATTGAAGTAGGGACTGCGAAAATAGAATTCCAATCACCTAAGTTTAATGAAAAATTCATATGTAACACCTCTTATAAAATTATACCACATTTTATATAAAGTAGAAAGAAATTAAGTATTTCAGTTGTTATTATAAAGTGTATATTAAAAAATAATAAGTAAAAATATGAAGAAAACCGATATTAAAAGAATGTTAACATTATGTTAATATATAATTCAAATATAAATATTACATATAATAATACCACAATAAATTTTGCTAATAATTTGAATTTTTTTGGAAAATAGTGCACAATACGTATTATATGCTTAAAAAATATTGTAATTACCAAGCGAAACTTGTTGACATTTAACATTTGCTGTGATATGCTGTCTATAATAAATATTTTGTTCCTGAAAGGATGAGGTATGATGTATTCTTTTGAAAATCGAAAAAAAAAGAAAAAATCATCTATACCTGAAACTCCAGAAAAAAATTTAGGAAAAAATATTTCATTATCATCTTTAGATGATGTTAATTGCAAACAATATATTGGTCCAGTAAATAAAAATTATACTGAACGCATTAATTATAGTGAATCAAAAAAACGAGAAAAAATGAAAAGTGTTATAAAAACCCAAACTTCAAAAAAGAGAAGTAGTCCCAACAAAATATCTCAAATTAAGATGGATACAGGTTTAATTGAAATTGGTTATGATGAAAAAAATAAACAAACTATTTTTTCTTTTGTTAGAGATAAACAGATTACAAAAAATGATAGAGTTATAGAAAAACATACTAAGTTTAAAAAAGTACATCATAATGAAAAATTTTATAGTAATGAAGAAAGTTTTACTTTAGACTCTGTGGAGTTTAGAACCAAGTCTTATAAATCTAAATCATTGTTTAACGAACAATTTGAAGAGTTATCTAACAAAAGTGATGATGATACAACTGTAGACAAGGTCGTTCCATTTAAAGATACTAATTATGAAAAACGACAAAGAGATTTAGTTAACAAAGATAAAAACGAAAGTAATATAGATCGTAGTGAAAAACATACTGCTATGAATATGTTGTCAAACTTGAAACAAATAAAAGATTATAAAAAAATGCAGCTTGAGAAAGATGTAAGAAAGGCTATATTAGAAGCTAGAGAAAAAATTAACAGCAACAGTATTATTGATGATGATTATATTATATATTTGAAGAAAAAATGGCTAGCTTTACAAAATGACAATAAACCAATTGAACCTTCAAATATAGGTTTTAATAAAGAAGAAAATATAGAAACAGATATACCAGAAACTTTTGCTGAAGAAACTAATATAAACAGCAATGAAGATAAAGATGAAAAAGTTTTTGCTGATGGAGATGAAAATCCTAATAATAATGCAAATTCAAAGGATAATGCAAACTCTTTTAAGAAAGTTATAGAAGAGGTTACAGAAGATGATAAAGATGAGTTGAATCATTCTGCTGAAGTTGATGATTCAGAATAATAAGTATTGTAAAATAATAATTGGCGTACAGCAGACTAAAAATTTAGTTTGTTTGTTAATAAATTAATCATTCAGGTTGAAAATCTCAAAACGAAAGGAGTTGAGAGGTTCTTGCTAAAAAATAGCAGAGAACCGGAAAATTTATGGCTGAGTATTTATCACCAGGAGTCTATGTGGAAGAGTATGATAGTGGTTCCGCACCTATGCAGGGAGTGAGCACAAGTACAGCTGGTTTTATTGGACTTGCTGAAAAAGGTAATGTAGTAGGGGCACCAGTTCTAGTTACAAGTCCTGCAGATTTCAATCGTAAATACGGAGGATATTTGCAAGAGAATGAATTTGGTGAATATCGCTACTTAGCATATGCAGTTAACCATTTCTTTGCAAATGGTGGAGCTCGTGCTTTCATTATGAGAGTTGTGCCTCCAAATGCTGCAACGGCTAAAAGTGTACCTGCTGAAGGACAAGAAGGAATTATCGAGTTTAGTGCTAAAAACCCTGGAGTATGGGGAAATTCTGTTTCAATTAATTTTAGCGAATCTAGTAAAGCTAAAACTCAGATTTTTGAAGATTTGGGTACAGGCTCTTATAAAGCTAAAAATGCTACAGGTTTTGAAGTAGGAGATGTAGTTTTACTTGAAGGTGCAGGATCTCCAGAATATAATACTATAACTGCAGTAGATGGAAATACTATTACATTTGAAGCTCCATTTGCAGCTGATGTAATTGACAAACAACTTTTGCCTACAGTTACAATTAGAACTTGTGAAATGAACATAGAAGTTAGATACGACGAAACAGTTGAAAGTTACGACTATGTTTCACTTAATGTTAATATTCCTAATTTCATTGAGAAACAACTTGCAAAATCTGAATTAGTAGATGTAACTGCAAAGGCTAATTTACTTCCAATTGCTCCAATGGATGTAGTTCGTGAAGTTTTTGATACAGAAAGTGAAACAGTAAAAATTATTCTTAAAGCTGGTTCAAATGGAACAGCAGATGCTTTATCTGATGCTGATTTTATTGGTGTAGATAAAGGCCCAGGTTCACGTACTGGTATACAAGCATTCTTAGATAACTTAGATGTAAGTATTATGGCGGTTCCTGGTATTGTAAGTCCTAATGTACAATTATCACTTGTTTCTCATTGTGAAAATCTAGGAAGCAGATTTGCTGTTTTAGATATTCCTAAAGATAGCAAATCAGTTACAGACATAATGAAACATAGAGATATAGTAGATAGCGACTATTGCGCTATGTACCATCCTTGGCTTGAGGTGTTTGATCCTCTAGACAAGAAAAATACTTATATTCCACCATCTGGTTCAATTATGGGAATCTATGCAAGAAGCGATAATTCAAGAGGTGTTCATAAGGCACCTGCTAATGAAACAATTGCAAATTGTACAGGCCTATATTGCAACTATAATGTTGGTGAACAAGATTTACTAAATCCAAAGGGTGTTAACTTAATTAGGAAATTCCCTGGAGCAGGAATTAGAGTTTGGGGTGCACGAACAGCTTCTTCTAAACCATTATGGAAATATATTAACGTAAGACGTTTATTTATATTCTTAGAAGAATCTATTAAAGCTAATACAAATTGGGTAGTATTCGAGCCAAATGATCAGTTACTCTGGACTAGAGTACAAAGAACCATTGAGGTATTTTTGGAAGGTGTATGGAGAAGTGGTGCATTAGCCGGTACTTCAGCAGCAGATGCTTTCTTTGTAGATATTGGTCCTAATACTATGAGTAAAGATGACATTGACAATGGTCGTTTGATCTGTGTAATTGGTGTTGCACCTGTTAAACCAGCAGAGTTTGTAATATTCCGTATTACACAAAAAACAGGCGAATAATTAAAGTAAGTGTTTTGTACTTGGTTATTTGCCAATATTAGGCTATATTAATTTATGGTTTAAAGTAAAGTTTAATATGAAATACTATGAAAGGGGAGAATGTATATGCCACAAGATTTGACTGATGTGGTTTTACTGAAGGGATATAGATTTAGAATTGATTTCAATGATGACTGTGCAGTCTACGCAAATGAGGTTTCTGGCCTTGATGCTGAATTTGATGTAGCTGAGTATAGAGCTGGAGACGATGTTTTATTTACAGTACGTAAATATCCTGGCCTTGCTAAATATGGAAATATTACAATTAAACAATGTTTAATTGCAGATGAACTTGGTTTTTACAACACAGTTGGAGACTATTTAGAAGGTAGCGTTGATCATAGCTCTGACAAAAAAGATCTAACAATAACACTAATGAATGATAGTGGTGATGATGCTGCAGTATGGACTGTATCTAGTGCGTGGGTTACTAAGTATACAGGACCAGATTTGAATTCAACTTCTTCAGATATTTCTATTGAAACAATTGAAATAGCACATGAAGGTCTTAGACGTACAAGATAATTAAGTAGTAATTGTCATATTTACACCACCCTTTGGGTGGTGTAAATGACTTACTTAATAACTTTTTAAGAATGTCTTTTAATAATGCTATGATTATTAAATATTTATATGGGGGAAAAGATAAAATGTCTTTTAAAACAGAAATTGAATTTGAATTACCAAAAGGTTATATAGATGAGAATGGGGAAGTTCATAAGAAGGGTATTATGAGGCTAGCAACAGCAGCAGATGAAATTATTCCTCTTAAAGATGTTAAAGTACAGCAAAATCCAGGTTACTTAAGTATTGCGTTATTAGCAAGAGTGGTGACAAAATTAGGGACAATAGAGAATATTAACACAAAAATCATCGAACAATTGTTCACTCCGGATATAGCTTATCTTCAGAATTTATATCAAACAATAAACTCTGTTGAACCAATTAGAATGCAGGTAACTTGTCCTAAATGTTCACATAAATTTGTAACGGGGGTACCAATGCTGGGGGAATCTTAAAAAGTTATCCCCTTAATACACTGTACGAGGAGATAGCTTTTTTAGCATATTATTTTCACTGGTCTCATGAAGAGATTATGAAATTGGAACACAAGGAAAGAGTTAGATTTTGTAGAGAGATATCTAAAATTAATAAAAAAATGAATGGCGATACAAAAAACGTTTTTGATATATAATTTTGTTATTTATATAAAGTGATAGTTGTGATAAGGAAGGGAAGATTGTTATGCTTCAAGATATAGTTAGCACTGTAACTAATACTGGTGAACCAGTTCTTTCATTCCATTTTATTGTTATTCTTGGTAAGCTTATTATTCCATTTCAATCTGTATCTGGAATTGGAATGAAAAGAGATTTTCAATATATAAATGAGGGTGGCAGAAATGATTATCCAATTAGACTTATGAACCCTCAGTCTTCGCCTCACGAATTAACATTTAAGCGAGGCATACCAACTGGAGGTTTTCGAGATCCGTTTTTATCTGACTATTTTTGTCAAATGGATAAAAAAGCAGCTTTCGTAATGCAGAGGTGTAAAAATATTAGGGGTGCTGCTGGCCGTATTATTGTATTAAATAGAAACCATGCGCCAAAGGCTTCATATTCTTTTGTTGCTCAAGGATTATCTGAATGGTCAGTTAGTGAACTGGATTCAATGTCAGGAACACAGCCACTTATTGAGACAATGACAGTTATTCACAATGGATTAAAAAGAGATTCTGTTGCAAGGTTAAAATTACTCGGCACGCTTGGTTCTATATTTTAATATATGTTTTGAGGGAATGTAAATATGTTTAGTAACCGTAGTTTTAAAACTTTAATTAATACTTCAAATTTGATAAATATATCTACGTCTATGACTATGCTTGGCAAATTAGCTACTTTTAATGATGGGTTCAAAACATTGTTAGATACAGAGTATTTTGAAAATATAGCTACTAGGTTAGACGATAAATCTGATTCTAAGTTTTCCAATAGTCGTCTTGTATATTCAATGAATGGCAATATACTGCAATATGATAATACTGATCTGATCATTAATCTTTTACTTCAAATTAGGGCTATTCAGAATGGACAAAATTCATTTGTGAAAAGTGTTTCAACAGTAAAAGATCAAGTTATAGATCAACTACAAAGGGAACTATTGTTCGCTAAATCATACCTGAATGATTCCCAAATAAATCAGATTAAAGTTATAATTGGAAATAATGCTTCTAATGAAGATGATTTTAATAAATTGCTGTCATCTCTTTATAAAAACTTAAAAAAAAAAATAGTCGAAACCGATAAAAATAAAAAATTAAATAATATTTCTTATAATAGTATAGAGAATAATTATGATCCTTTAACTAAAAAAGTATTGAAAAATACTGAAAATGCAGAAAGATTAAGTACGAGAGTAAACTTAGTAAATATAGAAACGAATAAAGAGCAAGTAGAAGAGTTAAAAATAAAGCTTAGCGAGAAGCTAAATAAAGTTTACGAAAAGAATGTAGAAGAGTCTATAAAAGACAGTTATGAAGTACTAAGTAAAAAAGAAATAGATGAGAAAATATTAGACAGAGTAATAGAGAATATCAAGTTAGAAGAAAAAGAAGTTTTAGAAACTCTACAAAAAGAAGAAAAACAAAAAGAAGTTCAAAGAATACTAAAAAAAGAACTGGAGCAAATATACAAAACGAATGTAGAGCAATCATTGAAAGACACAAAAGAAATATTAACTAAGAGTGAAATCAATAATGAAATAATAGAAAGGTTATTAAAAACAACAAATATAGTTGTAAGACCGAAAAAGGAAATTATTTCAGAAAAGGTAATAGAGAAGAATTATGATCCAATAACAGAAAAGGTGCTGAAAAATACAGAGAAAGCAGAAAGATTAAGTACAAGAGTAAACTTAATAAATATAGAAACAAATAAAAAACAAATAGAAGAGTTAAAAACCAAACTCAGTAAAAGATTAGAAAGAATTTATGAAAAAAATATAGAAGAATCTGTAAGAGACAGTTATGAAGTACTAAGTAAAAAAGAAGTAGAGGAGAAAGTACTAGATAGACTAATAGAAAGTATAAAAATAAAAGAAAGAGAAACTTTAAAGACTCTACAAAAAGAAGAAAAACAAAAAGAGATTCAGAGAGTACTAAAGAAAGAATTAAATAAAATATATGAAATAAATGTAGAAGAATCATTAAAAGATACAAGAGAAATATTAACAAAGAACCAAATTAGTAAAGAATTGATTGAAAGATTATGTAAAACAACAAATACAATTTTAAATGCAAGAAAGGAAATAAAAAATGATTATAATCCTTTAATAAAAAAAATATTAAATAAAACTGAAAACGCAGAAGTACTAAATAAAAAAGTGAATTTAATAAATATAGAAACAAATAATGAAAATGTTGGCTTTTTAAAAAATATTAAAAATGTTTTGGAAACCAATACTAGAAAAAATACATATAGAATTATTAATAAAGGAATAAACATTTTAAATGATGAATATATTTCTAACTTTGCATATAATAAAAACTCTAATAATGAAACAATAGAAAAAATTGAAAACGAGTATTTAGATAAGATAATTAAGAAATATAAAATTGATACAGTTTTTAAAGAAACCAATACAAAAAGTATGCGTAGGGAAATAAATTCAAAAAGGCTTAATTATTTAAAAAGCGAATCTAGCAAACTAGAAGATACATTAGGAATTGTAGGTTCTAAATTATCTAACATGGTTCCTGTAAACAAAAAGATGTCCATACTTGATACTAATAAGATAATTGGTAAAAAATTATCCCCTGAAGATAACACATATGTTGATACACCTTCATTTTCGAAAGTATATTACAATGATGCAGTGGAGCATATTGGGAAAAACTTTTTAACTGATGTGAGCGGAAGTTTAGGGAATGATTTAAGTCAACCGGGGAAACTGGTACATAAGGCACCAATAAAACTTTCAGAACCAAAAGAAGATGATAAAGATATGTATGAAGGGCAGTCAGTTTTAGAGTCACAATTATTGGGAAAAAGTTACCCTAGTGTACCTGAAAAAAGTAATTATAATCAATTAAATTCAAATAGAAATGTAATGAATGAAGAAAAAACGAAAAGGTTAATAAGAGATTATGTTTCCGATTTAGACTTAAATATAGATTCAATATCAAGGAAAGTTATGAATCGGATTGAAAAAATGATGCAAACAGACCGAAGAAGATTTGGTATGTTCAGGTAGATTAGGAGGTTTATTATGTTACATTCATCAATAGAAAAAGCTGAGTTTACATTTTCCCATAATAATAAATGGGATGTAAAATCATCTCCTGTAATGTATAACCCTTCAGAACTTACGATAAAGCTAGATAGAAAAGTTAAATCTAGACAAGGGACAGGCTCAGAAAAGACTACTAAACCTACAATAAATTCACAACCAATGAGAAGCATTAGTCTATCTTTGATATTTGATTTAGTGGAAAAATTTGAAAACACCAAACAAATTGAATCAGGTTCATACTCTTCATTGGCAGATAAAATAAATTTTACAGATGACAATGTGCTGAGTCTTTCTAGTAATATACATATTTTTAATCCTAGTATGTGTTGCTATAAGTTAATATATGATGCATTTAAAGAAGACGCTCCGGTCAAATTCCGTTGGGGAGGAAGCATAGAAGTAGTTGGGAAAATTACAGATTTTTCATCTTCGTTGACTTATTTTTCTACCCAGGGGAACCCGCTTAGAGCTAAAGTGGATTTATCTATTACTAGAGAAGATGTGGGATTTTAAGACAATAATTAAGACCTTATGGGAGGAACGACTTTGGGGAACAAAACAAATAGTTTACATTATTCTATAACTAAAGCTTTATTTTATATACAATCTACTGATTCTAATACAAGTTCAATGAAAGGGCCATATGAAGTGTTATTTAATCCTTCTGAACTTTCAATTTCTGCAGATAAATCTGCAGAATTGGATGTTGAAGATGTGAAAGAAGAAAACAGCAAAGTTATATGCTATGCTAAATCGGGCGCTGAGATAGATGAGTCAAACGAAAGCTGTGTTGGAATAAATACAGCAAGCAATAATAAATTGGTTGAATGGGTTTCAATGGAATTAATTTTTGATTTGGTCGAAACTTATGAAGATTTTAAAACAATGGATGCTAAAGCTCTTTCTCTGCTTATTGGAAGTTCTATTGATAAGATTAGTGTTTTAGATAATGATTGGTGTAGTCTTTCAGATATTATTGCAGCATTTGAGAATTCATGCCGTGTTATGTTTGTGTGGGGATCTAACATAGAGTTTAAAGGGTGGATAAGTAATATGGATGTATCGTTACAATATTTTTCACCTAAAGGTGCTCCGTTAAGGGCAAATGCAAGATTGACAATTAGAACAGACGATTGTGAAGATTCATTTAGTAGTTTTAATATGCTTGGAGATTTAATTTAGATTACTATTTAGGGGGAAAACTATCTTGAAAACTATAGATCAATATGAGGAAAGTTATAAAGACTTCAGTAAACCTCTAATGTATGTAAAAGTTGAAGGGAAAAAAGTACAGGATGATGGGGTTGCGTATACATTTCTAACAACTGAAATGTCAATGGGAAATGAAGCAAGTTACTGTAAGTTTACTATAATTTCAAGAGATACTTCTTGCAAAGATAATAAACTTAGTATTCCCTCTGCACTTAGTGAAAAGTTTAAGCTAGGGGATAAAATCGAAGTATATTTGGGCTATACTGTTGATACAACAGCAAAATTAGTTTTTACTGGGTATGTTACATCAATTAATGTTGCGTACACAGGAAGAGAAGATGTATCTTATACAATAGAAGCTATGGATTTAAAAATATTTATGATGAGTAATTTTAGATCTGAAATAAAAAAGGACATGAAAAGTTATTCAGATGTTGTTACAGATATATTGAAAGATTACAATTCATTTTACACTGGCAAAAAAATAGATTCAACAGAATCTATAACATCACCTATTGAGCAGTATAATCAAAGTGATTATGATTTTGTAGTTTCCCTAGCAAGAAAAGTAGATTATATGTTTTTTGTTTGCAAAGGAGAAGTAAACTTTATAGATTATACTAAACTTAGTGAATCTGTTATTACAATTTCACCTAATGCTTATCTTTACTCTTTGGAAAGGGAGATATCTATAAGCAAACAAATAAAAGCAGTAACAGTTAGAACTAATAATGAAGAAGACCCAGATACACCTATTGAAGGAAAGGCAGTATCTATTACAACAGTAGGAAAAGGTAGTCGTGCAGGAAGTGATGTAACAAAATTAATAAGTGATAAAATGGAAAAAACTATTGTAGACAACTCAGTAAAATCAGAAGCAGAAGCAAAAGCCAGAGCACAAGCCGAACTTAATAGATCAGCAATGAATTTTGTTTCTGGAGAGTGTGAATTAATAGGTATTCCAGAACTAGAACCTGGAAAATTTATAACAATTAAGGATATAAATAAAAGTATAGATGGCGATTACCTTATAACAAGTATTAAACATGTATTTGATTCTGAAGGCTATAAAACTATTTGTAAATTTGGGGCTAATAAGATATGAGTATTTATAATATTATTTCAGAGGATATAAAGGAAAATAATTATAATAATATTGCAACTATAACAGTTGGAGTTGTTACAGATATTAATGATCCGGACAAGTTAGGAAGAGTTAAAGTTAAACTTCTTAACAGAACGACATCTGATTGCGAGACTGATTATATAAGGGTAATGACACCTATGTCTGGGGCTGAATGGGGTATGCTTTTTCTTCCTGAAGTAGGTGATGAAGTATTAGTTGCATTTTGCGATGGTGATATTTGTAGACCTTATGTAATAGGAAGTTTGTGGAACAAGAAGAATAAACAGCCTGTTAGCATTTCTGATGATGGAAAAAACAATATAAGAGAGATAAAAACAAAAAGTGGACATAGTATTATTTTTGATGATACAGAAGGTGCTGAAAAGGTTGATGTAATAAGTTCAAAAGAATTGAAATTATCTTTAGATGATAAAGAAGAATTTATTACAGTTAAAGATAAAGATGGAAACAACGAGATTAAGATAAATAGCAAAAATGGCGCTATTAGTATTACAGCAAAACAAAAAATAGAGCTTATAGCCGGCAGTTCTAAAATTACGTTAGATGGACAAGGTAATTCTGTTAGTATTGAAAGCGGAGGAGAACTAAAACTTAGCGGTAACCAAGTTGGAATAGAGGGCCAGAGTACAACAGAATTAAAATCTTCAGGTCAAGTTACAGTTCAAGCATCTGGTATAACAAATGTAAAGGGTTCTATGGTTAAATTGAATTAGTTGATATTCAGCAATGTCCATGTTTTTGCTGAGAAAAATATGTTGCATGGAGGAATGGTGATTTAATATGGCTGAAATAAGAGGATGGAAGTTCCCGATAGAAGTTGATAAATCAACAGGAAAAATTATGACAGTTGAAGACAATGAAAATGTTAAACAATCAATAAAAATTATTCTTCAAACTCAAAAGTGTGAAAGAATAATGAGGGAGAGTTTTGGAACAGATATAAATTCTTTTATGTTCGAAAGTATAGATTATAAACTATTTAACAATATGACTAGGGAAGTAACAAGATCAATTAAGAGATGGGAAGAACATATAGATAAGTTGTCTGTTTTGGTAGATCAGCCTATGAGCAATATTGGTTCTGTTAACGTAGATATTGATTTTATTACAGACATTTTCCCTGTAAAGGAGAAAGTTAGTGAAAGCTTCAGCTCAGATAGCTTAGGGAGATAGAAAAATATTTTATGAGAGGGTGAATATAAATTGCATAGTCCTAGTGTAGACAAAAGAGATGCGCAAGATATAAAACAACAAATAGCGGATCTAGCAAAGCAATACGTTCCTGAATGGAGATATGACACAAAAGATCCTGATATGGGTTCAATATTGTCTGAAATATTTGTAGGAATGTTTGAAAATACGATATCTAATTTTAATAGAACTCCTTATAACCATTACGTTGCTTTTTTAAACTTATTAGGAGCAAAATTATTACCACCTATCTCATCAACTGGAATGGTAACTGTTGATTTGGTGCCTGGAACAAAAGGAGTTTTTATAAAAAAAGGGGCACAGCTGTATGCACCTGCAAATAATGAAGAGGGCAGAGTGTATTACGAAACAGTAGATGCTATGTATGCAACTAATTCAAAAATTGAGTCAATTTATATAACCAATTCACAAGAAGACAGTATTATAAGTATATATGATAGTGAAAAAGATAGTGAAATATTACCATTTAAAATTTATGATAATAATGGTTTTGAAAATCTTCAATCTCATGAGATATATTTTGGAGATGAAAGAATATTTAATTTAAAAAATAAGCTTGATGTCACTTTTAAGTTTTACGATAAACGTTCTCTTAAGAATAATGAAGAACTACCTGCTATATTTTCAGATAAAGGTAATGTTGTTTGGCAGGTGTACAATGATTCTAGTTGGAAAACGATTAATGATGTACGAAAACTAGAAGATGGAATAAAACTATTATCTAATAATGGGATAGATAGAAGCGATGTAGTTAATGAAAAATCTAATTTTATAAGATGTTTATTTAAAAGAATACCTAAACATAACCTTAGGTTTACAGATGTATCGTATACTGTACAGTCCTCAGGTTTAGAACCAGATACTATGCTTTTAGATACATCTGAATTATCGAGAACAGATTTTTTCCCTTTTGGGGAACAATATAGCATATATACAGATTTTTATATTTCATCGGAAGAAGCCTTTGTAAAAAGTGGTTCTACTATAAAAATAAACATAGATATGCAATATGTTAAAGTTGAACTTCAAACAGTAGGTCTTCAAGATAATACAAGGTATAAATATATTATGTCAGAGCTTGATTTTAAAGAACCAGAGGAAGCTGACATTGAAATAGAGAGAGTAACATGGGAATATTGGAATGGCAAGGGCTGGGCAAAAATTTACAGTAATAATGAAAATGAAGACTTTTTTAAGATGACAGATGATAATAGTAAAACTAAAAAAGTATTAGAGTTTGTGTGCCCAGATGACATGCAGCGAGTTGTTTTAGGCCCAAAGGAAAGTTGTTTTATTAGGGCAAGAATATTAAAGGTTAAGAATCCATTTAGTACTCTTGGCAGTTATATTACTCCTTATATACATAGTGTTTCTATTGATTATAGATATATTAATAAAAGTATAGAATGTGATAAAGTTTATGTTAAATCTAATATGGAAGAAAAAATTGTTAGTTTAAAAGATGATAAAGTTCCTCCTCTTTTAAAAGAGGCAATATGTGAACATCCTACAATGTATTTTTGTTTAAGTGATCCAATTGAAAATGGTCCAATAAAAATTCTGTTTGATATTGAAGCAGGAGTGTATTTAGATATACCATCACTTAGATGGGAGTATTATGCAAAAGACAGTCAAGGAAACTATGTTTGGAAAAATATAGATGTTTTAGATCTTACTGATAATTTGTCGAATAGTGCAATTGTTTCAATGATTGGAAAAAGTGATTTTGCTGAGACAGAGCTATTTGGAAGAAAAGGTTACTTTTTACGTATATCTAACCATGATGACAAGTATTATTCTAAGAAAAAAGGTTTACCTATTATAAATGGTATATATTTTAACACTGTTCAAGTAAAACAAGTTGAAACAAGGCCTCCTGAGTATTTTTCAATTGATGATATGGAAGCAAATAAGATGTGCAAAGTATTTAGTAATAACATATCACAGGCAGATGTATGGGTTAATGAATTTGGAAGTCTATCGAGTGCTGAGGAAAATGATATATTAAATTCAAAAGATGATTCTTACATTATAGAGTATAACGACAAGGGTAGAATAACTGAAATATGGGTTAAATGGAAGCCTATACCTAATATTGCTTGCGCTTCAGTAGATGATCGAGTTTTTGAAATCGATTACAATAAAGGAACTATAATATTTGGTGATGGAAGGCATGGTAAAATACCAACACATCAAGATCAGCAAAGTATAAAAATTGAATATAGTATTTCATCGGGAAGTATTGGAAATATTGAAGCTGAGTCAGTTCAGGGCTTTTCAGATGCAATTCCTTTTGTAAGATCAGTTAGAAATTTAAAACAATTGGTTGGCGGTGTAGATATGGAAACCATATCTAATGCTGCTAGAAGAATGTCAAGTAAGATATCTGGAATGAATAGAATTGTAACTCTTGATGACTTTGAATCTGCAATAAGATGTAACGATAGAAATATATACAAAGTTAAATGTATACCACATGTAGATAATATGAGTGAAAAATCAATCGGAACAATGTCTGTTGCTATTCTTCCTAAAGATTATATGAAAGGATATGAAAAATTTTCTGTTATTAAAAGTAGAGTAGAAAATTTTATTAAAGATTCAGCTCCGCTTACTTTTTCAGAAACATCGAACCTTAAGGTATTTGAAGTTTTATATGTTGAAGTTTCTGTGAAGGTAGATTTGGTAATAGATGACTATAATAACTATCAAACTCTATATCAAGATATTTACAAAAAGCTAGAAAATTTTCTGAATCCGATTAATGGAAACTTTAATAGGCAAGGTTGGGATATAGGAAGCCTTCCACGCAAAGAATCTATTTATAATTATATAAAGTCTACAAAAAATATAAGGTGGATTAAATCTGTTAACCTTTTTACAAAAGCGGTTACGCTAGAAGGCAAAAAGGATATAGATTTAGAAGAGATAAGTAAACAATATTTTACCATTCCTGTTTTTGGCGAGCCAGAGATTAGTATAATGGTTGAATAATGAATTTAAAGGATGTTTTTGTATGATTGATCTTGAAAAACTTAATACACAAGAATTCGATGATATGATAGAATCAGCAAGAAGACAAATTGGCCATTTAAGTGATGAATGGACAAATACTCAAGTCTCAGATCCTGGAATGACTTTAATAGACTTACTTACGTGGGTTAAGTTAGAACAACAAAAATATATGAGTGGGATTTCTGATTCAGGTCATTATAAATTGTTAGAATTATTAGGGATAAAAAGGCAGCAAAATAAAGGAGCTACAACATTAATTAAAATTTCAAATGCTAGTAAAGATATAACTATACCTCGCGGAACAAAGTGGCATGCGAATGACATGATATTTGAAAATGAGTCTATAGAACATATTATTAGTTCAAATATTGTATCAGTTGATTTTGAAAATCAAGTGACTAAATTTAAAGTACCAGCTGAAAGCTTCGATGGAAAGAGAATATTTCCGATATTTGGTGAGGATTTTGATGACGAAAAAGAAGTTAAGATGTTTAAAATCAATTTCGATATTCCAATATCAAATGTATCTGAATTTGGGCTGTATTTTGATGTGTTTTTAGATAGCAAATATAAGAGAAATCCAATTACAAGTTCAGATGACTTGTTTATTGAACTCGCAGATATTGAGTGGGAATTTTATGGAACAAAAGACTTAGAATTAGGATGGCACAAGTTAAATGTAATTAAAGATGAAACACACAATTTCTTGTTTTCAGGTACAATAAAGTTTAAACTAGATGGAGAAATGAAACAGAAAAATGGTGTATTTCCAATAAGAGCAAAATTAATTTCTCAGTATTATGATTTTCCGCCGAAGATTACTAATATCTTCACTAATGTATTTGAAGTAGTTCAAAAATCAACATTATGTGAAAACAACTTATTAACAAAAAAAGAGATCTCTGCTTCTGGGAGGTTGACCGTTAAGTCGCATTTAGCCCTTTATGGTGATCATGTTATTTATATAAAAGAAAATGACGGCTGGAAGCTCACAAAAGATTATACTTTTGAAAGAGATATTAATAAGGGAGAAACAAGATTTGATTTAGGAGGAAAAGTAGTTTTATCACTTAGTGATAAAAAACCTGATGATGAAGTAATACTAGTAGTTGCTTATGATAA
>OIYG01001399.1_pt1 | contig 18261 bp, 31 predicted proteins | sample 1587861 | NCBI WGS metagenome assembly OIYG01 (sample SAMN03283272) | human gut metagenome | biome: human-associated habitat; material: feces | host: Homo sapiens | place: Peru | collected 2012 | reverse complement strand
CCACTATCTTTACCTTACCACGCTACCCAGTTCCACGGCCCGCTACATGCAGAATTTGTCAGAGCAATTGTTCCTGTTGCTGAATCCCATGTTGTAGGCCCACCATTTTGAGCGACGGTTTTAATCTCCATAGCACTCGACGCAACGCCATTTAGGACAATTATGCCGTATGTGTGATAGTTTGACGGCTGACCGGCATCAGCTATAGGCGATAAAACCATCAATAAATTTTCCTTTCCAGCTGCTTCCGGTATGGTAATAGTTGCAGGGTTTCCTGTAAAGTTTTGTGTCCCGTGTATTGCCCCTGAAATATTTGAAATAGCCGTAGGGAAATTTGACGCTGTAATTTGTTCACTTGTACCGCCCTTAGTTCTTATAGCGTCTGCAATTTGTGCAAACAAATCAGTAAGCGCGCTCATTATCCACCTACCTTATCACACGCGCTGACAATATTGTACCCAGCGCTCATGCTGGCAAAGTTTTTAATTGTGGTATTTGTGCCATCATATTCCACCTTGAAACTGCCAGCAACCGTAGATGCCGCGAGAGAGCCGACATAGCTACCGACACCGGTTACGCTTGCTCCCGTAGATAAATTAAATGGGTTTCCGGCACAAGTCATAATAGCGGTACCATCGGGGACTTCAGAAGTAGCATTCAGATACCCACTCATAAAGAGTACACCGGACATAGCGATAGCCTTAATTCGGTTTCCAGTTTGCTGATAAGCCAAAGTAAATTCCGTAACCACGGCGCCATGTTCATCCACATACTTCTTTGTAGCCGCCATCAAATCCTCAGTCGGCGCACCACTCAGCGTAAGCGGGCCAGTCATAGTACCACCGGTAAGCATCAGCGCACCCTTGCCAGAATTGTCATCGACATACTTCTTCGTCGCAGCCTGCAAATCGCTCGTAGGCGCAGCATTCAGAATCAGATTCCCCGTCATTGTCCCACCGCTCTTAGGCAGCGCGCCCTCAGCCGTAGTCTTAACGTTATTCACCTCGCCCTGTGTATCAGCAAGGTTTTCCGTCAGCGCCTGAATGTCCGTGGTATTCTTCGTAATCTTCGCTTCCTGCGCCTGAACCTGAGCGTTCGCCGCAGCCGCCGAACTCTCCGCAGCACTCGCGCTCGCGTCAGCGCCAGCAATAGCGGTGTCGATATTCAGCATCGCGGTATTCACATCGCCCAGCCAAGAGGGCTTATCACCCGCAATCCACTGGGGCAACTCGTAGTGAGAAGTCTTGTTCGTGTAACCCATAATAAAAGTTCTCCTTTACAAAATATTCAAACGATTAAACGTTTGTTTAATTGTTGCATTTGCAACACATTTCAATTCCTACTAAATCGGTCGGAATTGTAGGATATGGTCAATAGCTGGCAGCAATAGCGGCGGTCACATAGGCATCAATTTCAGCTTGAACGTCAATACTGCCCTCAACGCCGAGAATTGTGACGCCCTTTTTGATGTTAGCCGCGACAATTTTACTCTGTTCAGCAGTAGCGATTTGTACCGTTCCACCAGTAGTATAACCACCAGCAATAGTAACTGTGCCGCTAACAGTACTAATATTGCCGCCCTGTGCGCCATTATTGGGCATAGTACCTGTGAATTTGCCGGCTGAGTTATAAGCTGTTTTGCCTTTTAGAACGTCGCCAGCAGCGGCGGTAGCGTCGCTCAAATCATGTACAGGCAGAGCGCTAATAGCCGCTGGAAAATCATCGGCTACAATTTGTGCGGTGTTTCCCGTCTGCGCTCTAAGGGCATCGGCAATTCCCTTAAATAGCCCAGACAAAGTTGTATATGTTGCCATAATCTAACTCCTTAATAGCTTGCATTTATCACGTCTGTGATATTTAGCTTAATTTGGTCATCAACATACTTCTTAGTAGTCGCCTGTAAATCACCCGTAGGTGCGCCACTCAGCGTCAGCGGGCCGCTCATAGTGCCGCCGCTCTTCGGCAGACAGCTTCCGAACGCTCCAAGCACATAGTTCTTACTCGTCGCGCTATGCTCTGTTGCAGGCACATCGCTCACCAGAACCAAGTCCCCAGTCATCGTACCGCCATTCAGTGGCAACCTCGTAGCCACCTGAGCATCCACATACTCCTGACTTACACCGCCAGTACCGGCATTGTCATCGACATACTTCTTCGTAGCCGCCTGCAAATCCTCAGTAGGTGCGCCACCCAGAATCAGCGGGCCAGTCAGCGTACCACCGCTCTTCTTCAAATATGCCGACAGCGTTCCATTCAGGCTGTTCTTATTCACAGCATCGTCGCCGGTCTGCGGTGTGCCAACTCTCACCGGCACATAGCTATCCTGCGTGTCTGGCTCAACAAATGCCGCAGCATTTGCGTTGCCAACACCAGTAAGTCTTGCGCCGGTAGTACCAACAGGCTGAACAACAGCGCCGACATACAAGCCGTTACCAGCACTCGGCAATTCAACTTCCTGAACATTCGTCAGAGCGTGTTCATTCATATTGATATTGCCATCCATCGTACCGCCAGAAGTCGGCAATCCACCGGCTTTAACCTTATCCGACAGCCCCTTAACCACGTTATCCACTTCCAGCATAGCGGAATTGAAATCCGTCAGCCAAGCCGGCCTATCGTCCTTAGTAAACAGCGGCAGATTATAATTAGTCGTACCTTTACTATGGCTCAACTTTACCAGTCTCCTTTCTTCCCACGATAATCTCTTACCACGAAAGCAGTTGCGCCGAATTTCTCTTCGCCAATGCAAACGTGGTAGCCATGCGTGTAATGGTTAATACCGCCAATCACGCCGTGCTTCTGGCAAATTGCTTTCCACATTGTTTCCATATTCTTATGCTGTGTCAGATTATGGTCAACATGGAAATCGCACGCCAGCCCATCAAGGTGTAAGCTATTAGAGCTACCGCCAATCTTTCTATTGTACTTCTCTTCTCGATACCAGCTTCCGACATTGATAGGTTTCCCATATCTATCTCTCAATTCCTGCATCATATCCAGAAACAGGAACAATCTTTCATTGACAACGAGCTTAATCGCATTATCCGTTTTCGTGTTGCAAAGCTCTTTTAGCTTGAAATTCTTCCGAATCTGCGTCTCGCCATCAATAAACCTTGTGACCTCTTGCTTGAACAGGTCGAACCTTACGGTGTATACCATCAGGTAGTCACCCCCGCCCAATCGTAGCTGTAGCCGGTCACTTGCTTTGCGTCATAAGCCTGAGCAGTAAGCTGCAAGTTATCATACGCCTGAGCGGTGATACCGTTCTCCCTGACATAATCCGCAAGCTGATAAACCGCAGGGCCGATGATAGTCAGCTCACCGGTTGTCACGCTGTGCATCTTATGCGGATTCAGGTAAGGCCACAGTTCCACAAGGCCGTACATATCGTACCGGAATGCCGTCAGATTCTTGTCGTCATACTCCTTAGCCGTCAACTGCAAAGCATCATACTGCCCAGCAGTCAGAGCGCCATATCGAAGCACGTCGTACATATCGTCCAGCGCCACCTGAATCGGAACTAACCGCCCATCCACCGGAGAGATAACGAACACATTGCTCAGGTCGGGGAACTCAGAGCGCAGCTTAGCAATCTGTGCGTCCGTATATGCCCTGTTGCTTGCAAGGCCACTTGTCAGAATGGCCCACATAGCGCTCAGCTGCTGATTAACCACGGCTTCCATCTCCCTGATAGCGGCATCAAGTTCAGCCTTGAACTCGCCCAACTTCTGGTCGATGTGTTTATCCTGCGCGTCAATCTGCTCCTGCATCGCCTGCAACTTTGCGTTCTGCTCCGCAAACTGCTGCTGCATTTTCTCTTCCCAGCCGCCCAGAGCCGCGTCAATAGCTTGCTGCACATAAGTTGGGAGATTTTCTTCCAAATCATTCAGATTCTTAATCGTCTCATTCAACTTATACGTCAACTTCGCCAGGCACTCATAGTAGCTGAGAGTTGCGTCATAAGTGGCAGGAAGCACCTTACTGACATAGCAACTAAGGGGCTTGACATACCAATTAAATAGCATTTTCCTCTTCTCCTTTCTCATATTCTAATTTGCATATCTCCTCATAGAGAGACAGCGAATCGGTATATGCGGCAGGAAGCGTAGGATTAGGAATGGGGCAATCTTTGATTAACTCAACCATAGCAATCACTCCTTACCACAGATTCATAAACAGGTCAGCGAGGGAATCAATGACTTCCATGTCAATGTTCAGCATAGTCTTACGATACTCTTCCAGCAATTTAGAATAACTCGTTCCACTTTGCTTACCTCTGACGTGTTCAATGAAGTCCTCGGTGCTGTTCACGGTATTGGTCGTGTTGGTGGTAGTTTCATTGTTTACGGCATTCTTAGTGTTAAGTGTTCTGGTGCTGTTTGTCTCAACGTCGCTCTGATTGTTGACCTGTGTATCATCAATCTCTGCATTAGTGAGGTATGTTCCATTCTCAACATTGGTAAGAGCGCCCTGCGGAGTATCACTGAACTTGTTTTTTCTGGTAGCCGTGTTATCATCCGTCTGAGAACTCGTACCAGCGTCGGTGACTGTGCCCGTATTCGCACTCTCGCCCGTGTTCGTAGCCGAACCGACGAGTTTACCGGTTTCGTCTTTCTGATTCTTGTGGTCACGAGTAACATCGAAATCGTACAGGGGATTAAATTCCAGCGTCTCGCTCTTATACCTCTGGTTGAAATACGGCATGATTTCATTCATTTTGGTATCGAGCTTTAGCTGCCACAAGCCATAAGTTTCCAGCCCAATTTCCCTTGTATAGTAGTGCTTGAGAATCTTCTTCTCCAACACATTACGATAGCTCTCATCGAACATCGGGAAATCAAACGAGAAAATCTTCGGGGCAGCCTGTTCGATAATCCAATTAACTTGGTCATACCCTTGGCTTTCCGTCTGCCCCGCGAGCGATTCGCAGATAAAGCGAAGTTCCGTTGTGTATTTACTCATCGACCTCTTCCTCGCTTTCCTTATTCTCAGCGTCGATTTCCTCGGTGTCCATAATTTGATAATCCTGCGAATATTCGACGGAGATATTCAGCCCGAACATCTTATTGATTTGCTCACAAGCCATCTGCCGCATTTTCAGTCGGCTATATCGGCTTGCTACCGTAGCGCCCTGAGCCTGAGCTGCTTCCTGCTGAACCAGTCGTTCAGCCTTATGCTGAACCGCAGAGATACCGAGCCGTTCCATAGCTTCGTTCCAAATCTTCGTGCGAAGCTCATAGATTCTATCAGCCGTGAACTCAGCTCCAGTCGTAAGAACCTGTAAGCCATTTGGAGAAAGGTTCTTATCAGCGAAGATAACAGGTGTATTGCCGTCATACTCCTTATAGAGATTTAGCATGGTAAGCCGCTGATTTTCCTCACACTTAATGAGAATAGGCGTTTTCTGTGAGCGGGCGTTTATATCAATCGTTCGGTCTAAATCCCACAAGCGCTGTGCGTAGAACTCCATTTCATACATGGTCGGCAGCCTAAGATAGTTATTATAAATGATAACACTATCATCCTCTGTCAGATTCCATTGAGCGCCGGTGATAGCATACGCGCGTCTGCCCTTTGGAACAGCGTATACATTGAACGGCGCGGAAGCAGCCACGTTGAGGGCGAGATAGCCAAGAGGATTTTCAGCGGGCATACCGTCATAGAAGAACACCGCTTGTCCCTTGGCATAGAGGGTAAGCTCAAGGTATCGCGGGTCAATCGTGTCGGGGAGATTCTTCCACTCAAACATGGAAGTAGCGAGTTCGGTAAGGCGGTTATAGTACATCAGGAACGTTCTGTCGTTGCTATAAGCACTCTGCCAGAACTCGCGGTTATTGCGTTTTCTTGCCATTTATTCACCGCCTTACGTTGTGATTTCAAGGATAGGCTTATTGTCTGCCGCGAGGTTGTAGAAGTCGCCGACCTTTGTAATATCCGTCCACCAACGAATACCGGCATTATACAGGTCGCAGATTTTACGCTCATCATCAGCAGGAATCGAGCCGTTGATTGTGCAGCCCTGCGTTTTGATGTACGTCCACCACTTACGGGCGTGACGCTCAGGGGAAGCTACTTTCTTTTGGGAGTAACCGAACCAGTCCCAAAACGAGTCAATGCGTTCAGCGAACTCACGCCGAATGGTGAAAGCGGATAGCTGGAACTGCTGACGGTTCAAAGTCATTTTAAGCTGGCCCGAAGAGGTAGCGCCCTGTGTGTTGTTCGGCATATTCTGAGCTTTTGCGTTTTCGCTCAAAGCCCCAAATACACTTCCAGCTACATTGGTTAAACCTCCGGCGATATTTCCAGCCGCTATCGAAGCGACACCGCCTATAACCCCGCCAATAGCTTTACCAAAACCGGAAACAACCGCTCTATCCGTCGTGTTGCCATTCAACCCGCCAAGAACTTGAACTACACCATCCTGAGCGAGATACTGCTTATAGGAATCGGTTGTAAAAGCGATTGTCGGGTATCCACCCATCGACATGGATTCATACCAGTTCTGTTTACCGGTAGTTCCTACCCACTCTTTGTATCCGCGAGGAACAAGATAACAAGTTCCGCTCGGCGTTGCGTCACAAACAATGTCGAAAACGCACGACCACGCAGGAGTACCGGCTGAGATATTACGAGCGCCCTCAAAGTATTCATACCGGTATGTGTGGCTTTCGCCATTGCCGTTGAACGCCTGAATACCGCGATAGGGGTAAGTAAACAGCTTCTTGTTGTGAGCCTGATAACCGCCGAAAACCGACACATCGTTGACAATGGAAATGGGGATAGTCTCAGGGTTTCCGTCATTATATACACCGGCCTGATAAGGGGCGCAGTACAAGGACACGATAGCCTGAGCTTTATCGCCAAGTTCTTCAGACGCTTTCGCAATGACTGCTTTCACGTCCTCTAAATCGCTAAAGCGGTTGAGATAAATGCCGCTATAAATTCCAGAGATATACATACCACCAACATTGTCGGTAATGGTGATAGTTCTTTCTCCCTGTTCACCATAGATAATATCGGCTTTCCACGGGGCGGCAATGTAATATCCCATGACTGACAGTTTGGCCGAGGTAACAGGGTCTTGCTTGAACATATAGTCGCCAATTTCAAAATTCTCTTCCACGAGGTTGCTTCCGATAATGTCTGATTTAGCGTGCGCGCGCTCAATGAAACACGAATTTGGCGTATAGTCAAATGCCCACGTCTGTAACACGTCAATTTCGTAGCTTACCAGAGTAACTACTTCGCTGACATATTCCAGCTTTGTAATGAAAGCGTAGAACCACTTAGCGCCAAAACGGTCGTTGTTGAACATCAGATAGTTGCAATCAAGAAGCATATCCATAGGGATTTGAACCTTGATTTGGTTTCTTCCATATCTCTGATAGCTCAGGTTGGACAGATTAAAACTGTAAACCGTGCCGTCTTTATCTGTCTGGTTTGGCTTTGTATAATTAACGAAAGCCTGTGCCTGCGTAGTTTTTGTAGCACCGGTAGCTGTGTCCCAAAATACCGTATTCTCATACGTTGCTTCCAGAGGTACGCCTTTCAGAAACAGCAATCTGGTGCTTGGAGAAACTGCTGACATTCCTTTTCTCCTTTCTTATAAAATTAGAGGGAGGGGAGGAGGTAACCCCTCCCTCTATGTTCGACACCTTTACTTAATCGTAATGGTGCAAACCGCTTTCTTCGTGTTATCGAACGTGGAAGTCGCGGTAATCTTAGCCGTGCCAGCAGCCGTGCCTGCGGGAACGGTGGCAAGGCCGGAAGCCGTCACGGTGACAGCAGCGTTATCGGAAGTGTAAACAACTTCCTGCGGCGCGAAGTTGGTGGTAACGACGGTAGCAGTCACCTGAACCGTGCCACCGGTAGCGCCGGTGATATTCGCGGCAGTCGGGCTAACCGTCACAGAGGTAACAGTCGGTGTATCGGGAACGAACGTAATGGCGTTGGCAAACGGAGAGACGGAGAACGTCTTCCACAGGTGCAGCCAATACTGCCAATACATACCCTCGCCGATGTACATTTCATCGAACTGAACGAGGTTGTCGTAAACCATGAACCAGTCACGGTCAACGAGAATAGCGGGAATCTCATCCAGAGCCGCCAGCCGGTCAGCGGAAATCTCGTCATAGTTCGGGTCGTCCTTGAACAGCTCGCCAAGGCGGGCGGTGTCGAGAGAGCCGAAGCTGTCCACGAGAACCATGTGGCCGGCGAACTCGGCCTTATCCATATTGAACGCAGACGCGAGAACTTCGACGTTCATCTGAGCCTCGAACTTGGAGTTGACGATGAGATACTGGTTGTCCTTATTGGTGTAAGAATGAACGCCGGCGACGTTGTATTTCGTGGACATAAAGGTAAGGTCATTGGAAATGCCCTTAATCTTAGAAACGATAGACTTCATGTTCGCATCGGTAACAGCGTCAACCTGCTGGACAAACATACGGCCATCCAGAATCTTGCGCGCGACCATGTACTTCATGACGTTGAACTCATCATAGTTCGCGGCGGTGTACATAGACTCGACAATCTTCGCAATCAGGTCGGTGATACCGTCCCAAGACAGGAATGCCTGCCGCAGAGAGTTGTTCTGAATGGTGTTCTTGTAGAACTTCTTATAGTTCAGAATGTGGAACGCAGAGCGAATGTCAGGAATGACGCGCTTTGCGAACTGGCTCTCGGCAACGCTGGGGTCGTACTGCTGAGCCTTGGCAAGCTCCACGAAAATCTCTTCGATGTTCTCACCAAACTCGAGCATACCTTTCTTAAAGGAAGCCCAAGGATTGTCATAGAGCTTGGAGGTCACGATGACGCGGCCAATTCGGTTGACAAGGGCGTTGACAAACTCATTCTGGAGAGTGACGTTATCCATGATGATAGCGCCAATCTTGCGAACGCTGTCAGCGTCGGGGGTTGCAATGGGGACATAATTCTGATAGTTCATGGAAGCGCTGTTGCGGATAGCGTTCAGCACGTCCACGCTGCTGTTGGTCAGAGTGACCAGAGCGGGCTTATTAGGCATAGCTTCATTCTCCTTTCAAATACATTATTTCGTAGAGAACAAGTCTTTGAAGCCGATAGACTTTGCTCTCTGTTCCGCTTCATCATTCGGATTCGGCGGTTCAGGTTCTTGCGGTACAACGGGCGCGGACATAAACCTTTCTCGATAATTTCTCGAAAGCTCGTCATAACGCCCCTGCAAGTTATCGAAGTCCGATTTGCTAACAACGTCGGTAGGCTGAGAGGATAACCCATCAAAAGTGTCTGCCATATCACGCATAAAGTTGAGGGCATCTTCGGAGTTATCATCGCCCAATCTTGAATTGATTCGAGCCATGAAATCGTCTCGGTTTAACTGCGGCATCGTGTCACTCCTTTCGTTCTGAAATTATAAAGTAAAGGCAAATATCCTTACCCTTTATACATATTATAATATGTACTTGACAAAATGTCAAGTTGCATTTATAATATGATTAGATAGATTATGCCTTTAACTTTATTTCATTTGAGGTGCAATCATGGAAAGTGTCATTGTAGCCGGTTTTGCTGCGTTCGCAAGTATTCTCGGTTCATATATGGCTAATCGGAAATCTTCTGCGCTGGTAGAATACCGGCTGTTGGAGTTGGAGAAAAAGGTTTCTGCGCTTGCGTCTGACGCAAAAGAGATTGCCGAACTCCATACCAGAATTGATGTTCTGGAAGAGAGAATTAAGGTAGCCAATAATCGAATCAAGGATTTAGAAAGTGGGACGACGAACTAAGCGATCTGCTACCAGTAAAAGGGTGTTGGTTATCCTCGCCCTTTTCCTGTTAGCTTTCATAGTTTCCATGATTGTCACGTTCTGGGTTAAAGGGGCTGTTCCTGATACTTTGATTTCCTGTGTGCTTGACGCTTCTAAGATTGAAGCTATGGCGCTCGGCGCTATCAAAATTTCTAAGGTTTGGAGAGGTGAGAATGATGTTTGATAAAATCGTTTCTCTGTTCAATGTTTGCAGTATCATTGCGTTTGCCCTTTCTGGGGTGTTCTGCTATCTCGCCATTGTGGGAGTTATCACAGCGGAACAGTTTATGACTGTATTCAGTATGGTTATCAGCTTCTACTTTGTGACGAAGCATACAGACGAGAAGAAGTAATGGGTAACTACTACGACGGAACTAAACTGCTGAGCTTGACTGACATTAACGGCAATCGCCCTGAGATTTATATGTGTACGACCAACCGTACCGGTGGTAAGACTACTTACTTCGGTAGACTTGTCGTCAATCGCTTCCTCGATAAGAGAGAGAAGTTCGGGCTACTATACCGTTATAACTATGAGCTGGACGATTGTGCAGAGAAGTTCTTCAAGGATATTGGTGAGCTGTTCTTCAACGGCTACACCATGACTTCAAAGAAGAGAGCTAAAGGTATCTATCATGAGCTTTACCTGAATGGTGAACCGTGCGGCTATGCTGTGAGTATCAACAGCGCCGACCAGATTAAGAAAAACTCTCACTTCTTCTCCGATGTGAAGCGCCTTATCTTCGACGAGTTCCAGAGCGAAAGCAATACCTATTGCCCGAATGAAATCAAGAAGTTCATTTCAGTTCACACCTCTATGGCTCGTGGACAAGGAGAACAGAATCGCTATCTTCCGGTTTATATGCTGTCGAACCCTGTCAGCATTATCAACCCCTACTATGTGGAGCTGGGTATTAGCTCTCGCCTTACGGATGAAACACGCTTCCTGCGTGGAGATGGTTTCGTTCTGGAACAGGGCTTCGTGGAGAGTGCCGCTGACGCTCAGAAGAGCAGCGGATTCAATAAGGCTTTCGCTCGGAATAGCTATGTTGCTTACTCTTCGGAGAGCGTGTACCTGAACGACAACAAGGCGTTCGTTGACCGCCCGCAAGGTGTTGGTCGATACATGGCTACGTTGAAGTATAACGGCCAGACGTATGGTATTCGTGAGTTTGCAGAAGCGGGAGTTATCTATTGCGATGATAGAGCGGATGAAACGTTCCCGCTGAAAATCACCGTGACAACGGACGACCACGAGCTGAATTATGTCATGCTCAAGAGGAACGATTTGTTCCTGTTCAATCTTCGTTACTACTTTGAGCGTGGTTGCTTCCGCTTCAAGGACTTGCGGTGCAAGGAAGCTGTTCTAAAATCACTTTCATACTAAGAAATAGATAGCAAGTACAAATGAAGATAACGCATTAAAAGCGCTAATGCAAGTCATTATAACATCTTCAACATCTGGTCTAAAGCCCTGCTTTATACTTGCCCGAATGTCTTTAACCATCACATCTGTAAAACCGGTTGTAAATGTCCCTCCAATAACGAGCGTTGTAATTACATACCACATATTTACTCCTTTGGTATCATCAGTTGTTTCACCGACCGCCATTTCAGGGTAGCACGGTTTGAATGTACCGCCTGAAAATGTATCGGTTTCGCTGACCGCTTTCGGTGTGCATCTGTTGTTGATACAATGTGCGGGATAGGGATTCGTCTCTATCCCGCACTAAATTTTACTTAAAATGCCGACAGCTAACTATAACTATAAACGGGTCTGAAATAAGGGGAGCAAAGTGCTCCATTTTTAGTTGCATTGCCTCTTTAGCTTCTGCTTCTTTATATTTACAGATTTCGCGGTGTCCGCACGCGTTACACGTTGCATTTTCAAATATAATATTACCGCTCATGCGCGTCGTCCTCCGCTAAATCCATATACATGATTGCTTCCGCTACACCGTCTCCACGCTCTTTGAAGTGAGTGGCTAATGTTGGCTGACCTTTCCTTGCGTAGTACAAACGCATATCGCTATAATGCTCTTCCAGTTGTTGAAGCTCTCGCTTTAAGCTGTTCCACATTCTTTCATAGTTAGCCATCTAAGTCGTCACCTCCGGTGTGAAACAACATATAGTAGGCAATCGCCACTACAACGCCTGACCACAGCCAAAGAATCATTTCTGCGCTCATCGGAAGTCCCACCTTTCGCGCTTTTCTGTTACTTCTTCATGCCACTCGTCGAGCTTATTTTCCAAGTGATTCAACCATAACGCGAGGACAATAAGAGCGACACACATCAAGCAGCAAGTTGCTGTGAGTAATAAAATAACCATAGCTTTCTCCTTATAAAAACCACAATGCTGGGTACTCTACTTCTACGAAAGCGGTGTGGTCATCGTATGTGCGGTCAACATACCTGACAAACAGTTTTCCGTATCTGTCTTTTACGTTGTCAGGCTGTCTTACCCATAGACCACACGCGTCAACTAACACGTCGCTGAATCCCTCTTTCAGCAGTTGGTCTACCGTGTCATTTAGTGTAATTCTTTTTCTTCTCATCGCATTTCATAAGGCCCATCTACAAGAAGTATGCCGCCCATTATCCTTTTCGGTTTTAGTCTGCCTGTCGGTATTGACAAGCCCACTTTGAAATCAGTTAGTTCTCGTTTCTGGTTTATGAATTGCTCTTCCTCTTCGGTGTATTCTTTCCTTGTCTTTGTTTGTGTGATGCTGTTAATCAGCAGCTCCTTGCAAGCGTCAGGCATACCGGCGCACTTCACGTTGTAGAACGGCTCGTCGATTGGTTCGCAATCCTCATGGGTGATATGCTCAATGTATGTTTTCTGTCTTGCAAATATTCCCTTGTCCCAACAGCTTTCCAGCTTCCAGCAGCAAAAGTTTGTAGGGTGAACTTTGATTCCGACAATTTCCTCTGATTGTAAGTCACAATGGATACTGTCGGTATCCGCATAAATGAATCCGCGTTTATCTCTACCGTGATAATTTTGTTGTGCGGCGCGTATGGTAAAGTTTCGAGCATATGAAGTAATAGCTGAGCCAATTGGAATATACCCCGCTTTCTTGTTGTGTTCTTCTATCTCGATGAAGCCGAGAGATTTATCCTCTTTGACGTAAGCGACCTTGAAGCTGCTGTCTGTGCTGGACGCCATCTTGCCATATAGGTTATTCAAGAAGAGTTTGGCAAGCTCTCGCATTGCGCCTTTGCTTTCCATTTTAATCTTCTTGTACTTCTCCATGTACCTGTCAAATAAACCTATTTCAGTTGCGAACCAGCAGCCGTCTATATACTCGGTGTCTGATAGGTCATAGTGTTCGAGTAGTAGGTGATAGTCCATCATGGTTAATGTTAGTTCTACTGTTGCTGGTACAAGGTTTCCGTCTAAGTCATAGTAGTGGTCGTAGTATTGCTTTGTTTTCGGGTCGTAAATGTCAGAGGTTTCAAGCATTTCATTTCCACGGTAAAGTAGGTTTCCCTTAATTTGGATGAAAGGCAACATACCCTCTTTGATTTTGAACCGTGTTCGCAAGCGAATGAAGTAGAATATTTTATCATCGGTGTCTATCCACTTCGGTGGGTCGCCTATCCAGAACTGCGGTTTGCCTACCGGATAACGATTTCCGCTTTCCGATGACATAACGGATGGGTATAGACTGTTTACGTCTGCCGTTGTACCGTTGGTAAACACCTTGTTCTCTTTTCCTCTTGCTAAATAACACCATCCACCTCTGTAGCTTTTCTTAATCCAGTCTCCTGCTGTTGATTGTTTGTGCTGTTCGGGGTCTATTGGCATGTCATATACGTCTGGAAAGTAGTATTCATATTCTTCTTTACCTGTCAGCTTGGTGAACTCATCAAGGCAACAAGAGCCTATCGTGAGCTTGTTATGCCCCTCGGTGAACATGATTTCCAGAGCTTCTTTTACGACGAGAACATCGTTTGCTATGTACTTTTGTTCTTCCGGCGTGATGGTGCAGCCTGCATATCGTAAGCCGGTGTATTCCATGTCGAGTTTCTGGTGCTTGGTCTTGAAACTCTTGCCTATGCGCTTGACGGAGAATGGTAGGAGCTTCAAGCTGTCGCGGAACTCGATGATGAACTTGCCTACTTTAATGGTGATGGTGTACCATTGCCCTCGGTTGCTGATTGAGTAGCGGAATGAGCCAGAGGGCATTTTCCATGCTGGAATCCATTGGCAATCATATTCGCTGTCGCTGTTGTATTCGAGTGCTTGTTGATAGCCTTTTTCCGTTAAGAGGTAGGAGAGCCAAAACGAACCATCAAACTTCAAGTTGTGGTAATAACAAATGATGTTCGTTTTAAGGGAACAGAAGTAGTCAAAAGTTTCATCTATGGAATGGAAGATTTTAACATCTTCGTTAAATAGTTCCACAGCGGCGCTTGCCCATACCTCTGTATTAACTTGTCCCTTGTAGACGGTTGTCTCGAAGTCCCCTACAAAGTAGCGGTATGAGCGTTTAGCCACATTCTTTCATTCCCTTTCGGGTTATTTCACAAGTTCCCACGTTTCATTACGCTCGTCTTGAATATGCTTCAATTCTTCGTCGGAAATGAGATTGTTTCTATGCAGTAAGTTTTCAAGATGCAAACACCATTCTCTTGCTACATAATCATCACTTGCAAAGATAGCGTCATATGCCTTAGTCAAGAGATATTCGCCCTCTGGCGTTTTTAACATCTCAAGAAAAGCTCTTAGCCCTATTGTATCAATCGCGCGGTCTACTGCGTTTAACATACCTGTCGCGTTTCTTTGATATTGTAGGTCTAAGCCCAACATTAGGCTTGAGCCCCCCTCTGAAACGGTACGAAGAAGTGACATTAGATTGTTATAGCCTATTTCTTGCTCTGTGGGATATGGTGTAGCTGGTATTTCAGGAATCAGTTCGAGCGCTGCGGCTTTTCCAGCCTTGTATTTCTTTGTGTCTTGTGTCTTTCGCGCTGCTCTCTGTTTTTCTAATGCCCTGCCCTCTAAACCTGTTAAAAGCTCTCCGGTTTCTGGGTCTACATAAGTGGCGTATTGATATAGCTCTGAGTGCTTCTTGAACTCTTTCTTGATTAGGTCATCCGCTGAAAGCTGAAATTGAAAGCCCCGCTTTTCGGCGTTCCGCATGAAATTTTTCAGACTTACAAGCTGTTCGGATTGCTTCGAGCGTGGGTGCGGGATATAAGGCTTCTGGCCTATTTTTCGGAATTTCTCTAATTCCGGTCTTGCCTGTTGCTTTCCTCTTGCAGTGTACTCGGCCGCGGTTTTTGTCGGCTTCGGAGTTTCAGGCGCTTTTACCTTGCGCTGTGAGATGGAAGCGCGCTTAATGCTTGGTGGTGCTGTTGGCTCTGGCTGTGTGATTGACCTTGCGCGAAGAAAGCCGATATTGATTTTTGCTATGCGCTTTATGCTTGCTACTGTCGGGCGCTTCGGGATTGGTGGGAGAATGTTATCTCCGAATGTATAGCCTTGCTTTTCGAGCTTTCGAGCGAGTTTTTCTACTCGCGCTCGCTCTTTGTTGTACTCTGATTTAAGTGACATTGTATCACCTCTTTTAGTTACCGGAGAGGGAGTGACAAGTTCCCTCTCCGGTGCAATGAGCAGTTAGTTCAAAAGGTTACAAATGGTTACGCTGTTGGTGTTACTTGAGAGAACAGGTGATAAAGCTCTTGCCCTTGTAGTTCTTGCTTTCCATGCGGTAGACCTCAATGTCGTAGCCCTCTTCACCGGCTTCAGCCATCTCGTCAACAATGTCCTTAAAAGCGGTGATAAAGCTCTCAGAGCCGGTGACGTACTTCGTACCGTTGGTATCAACCACTACGAACTTGACGTAATCCTTGCTGTCAGACTTCTCATTGTGGACGGAGACTTCGGCGTAATAGTCGGGGGTAATGACGAGGTTGCCCGCACCCTCGAAGTCGGCGTTCTGCGTGGCTTCGTCGAGCTGGACGGCGTTGGTCAAGTCCTTGAGCTTGATTTTCTCGCGGGCGGTGAGTTCCTTGGAAGAGTAGGTGATTTTAGCTTCGTATCCGGTCATTTTGATAATCTCCTTTTAATTTGATATGTTGGTTGGTTACTGGTTGTCGTTGGTGGCCTTGTCGGGAATGACTTCGGAGTTCTCAAGGAACTTCTGGACGCTCATTCCGCGCAGCTCGGTAATTTCCTCGCAGCGGACGAGCTTGCAGACCTTGAAGTCCTCTGTCTCGATGAGCTTCTTGGCGGCCTTGATAATCTTGTCCTCGGACTCAAAGTGACCGGCGAGGTCAATGTCCTTGTTCATAGGTTCGGCGTTGATGGTGTCAAGGCCAAGAATGGTTGCGCGGGTGGTGGTAAAGGTACGGGTAATCTGGGGTGCTTTCATGTTGTTTTCCTTTCTGGTTTTGTTTTCCGCGAGGTTTGTCTCGTCAGTACCGAAGTAACCGGCTTCGGTAGACAAGGCCAGCGGGCGGCCTTGTTTCGACAGTCAACGGAAAAGGTGAAGATAGGGTGGGTGAATTATCACAAAGGAGAGCTTTGAACACTTCCTTTCAATAATTAATTTCCACGCAAGCCCGCTTTGCAGATGGACTATTTGATGGGCGGCGGGTAGTCGGGGATTCTGCCCCAACATTTCGCGCAAGTGTCGGTCATACAGTCATGATTGTAGGGAATGTCGAAAAACCAATGAGGGCAACAATGCTTGAGCGCGTGGCGCTGGAAAGATTTGTCTTGCGGGAAGCGGGAACAAAAGAGGTCGTAATAGGATTCGTTCATGGTGGTGTTCCTCCTGTTGATGTATTCATTGTAGCAGATTGTGACGGAGTTGTCCAATAGGAGATTCCGATAGCTGGGTATAGACGGAGGCTATAAGTCAGGGGTAGAACGTTTGTTCGATAAATCCGTTTTGGCGTGTTTAGCTTTGGCGACGAAATCGGGGTACATGAGTGTCGTTAAGAAAAGGTCGGTTGGAGTAAGGGCAAGCGCGCTCGAGAGGGACATGACGAGGACTTGCTTATCAAAATCAGATACATCTTTTAGGTGTAGGGCAACCATGGCCGCACTTTCGTTTAAGACTTCGATTTGAATGTTGCCTTGCATTTATTCATACCTCCAATCGGGAAACTCGACGCGAGCGGAATTGACAATACAGCGGCCCTCGTGGGTATAGAGTTCACCATCTATGGTATATTCGACGGTGATAGGCTCGCTGCAATAAAAGGGGCAATGTTTACAGTCTGCGGGACAATAGAAGTCGGATAGTTTGGCAATGGCGCGGCGAGAATTTGGGGTTAAGTCGTGGTAGTCTTTTGCGTTAAACATAATGTAACCTCACTTTCGGATAAATGATATGATTGATCCTATGGAGATAGGCAGGATAAATAGTAGGTATAAGAGGGTAAACATATCGGAATTTGTCATGGCAATACCTCAGCGGCGCGACGGGGCTTAAAGCCCCGCAGCGTCGATATAGTAGGTATGATAGGGTGTTTCATAGCATAGAATCAAGTTTCCATCCTCCGGATGCGGAAAGAGATAGGCGCACGAGAACATTGTGCAGTTATAGCCGGTGACGGCGTAGCCGTAGCCGTAGCGGTCTACCATCTCTCGCCAAATTCTATTTTCAACAGCGTCTTTAGCCCCGCTCGGTTTGACGTAGCAGTCATGTACCTGTCTATAGCCGTGCATTTTGACGGCGCGGCTATAGTTTTCAAGAAGTGCGGCATACTTCTTGTAGTTGGTGGACTTTACCTCGATATCATTAATATACTGTTTCATTTTCTGTTACTCCTTTTGTTTTTGTTTTAGGCTTGCGCCTATGGAATAGGGCTTGATTGGCTCAAAACCTGTAAAAGCCCCCGATTATTTTTTAAACGAAAATGTTTCTATGCGTGTGGGGTTTAATGCGTCTATAAACTGGATGTTGTACCACCTTGCCATAAAATCTTCTGTATATGTAACTTTGAAATTATTCGCCTTTAAAATTTCCAAAATAGCCTTATACATTTCCTTAAAGTTGTTGTATTCCTTTGCGTTGTTATCCGAAATATCATACCTTTTAAGAGTAGTTATACCGCCTTTATAATTTACAGTTAAATTATAAATTGTTGTTCCGTGATATACGCAAATAACCGATACTGTTTTCATATTAATTTCCCCTTTTGTTGATATGGTTTTGTTTTCCCTTGCTTTATGTGCCTATTATAGCGCACACTTTCGCACTTGTCAAATAGTTTATATCTATAACTGATTATAGCTCGAGACTATAACACGCGCTATTTTGTCGCTCATATTAACGCGCTTGTTATTCTTTTAACAATGTTCGCAGTTAAGGCGCCTTAACTCATTAGACTGATTTAGCCCGCTCCGGTAAAATCTATACCGAGAACGCGCAACTGTCAGTTGCGCCGGTGTTTTCGTTCTCAGTTTACCCACATTGGGGGAAGTGGAAGGGGGTCGAAAATCCAATCCAGCAGGG
>OIYG01001394.1_pt1 | contig 18312 bp, 24 predicted proteins | sample 1587861 | NCBI WGS metagenome assembly OIYG01 (sample SAMN03283272) | human gut metagenome | biome: human-associated habitat; material: feces | host: Homo sapiens | place: Peru | collected 2012 | reverse complement strand
TGGGCGTAGGAAAATTGAGGAGAGCTGTTCCTAGTACGAGAGGACCGGAATGGACTGACCAATGGTGTATCTGTTGTAACGCCAGTTGCAGTGCAGAGTAGCTATGTCGGGAAGGGATAACCGCTGAAAGCATCTAAGCGGGAAGCCCACTTCAAGATGAGTTTTCCCATATGTATATAGTAAGAACCGTTGTAGACTACAACGTTGATAGGCTAGAGGTGGAAGCGTAGTGATACGTTGAGCTGACTAGTACTAATAGTTCGAGGATTTAATCATATAAATTATAATTGATGAGTCATTATCTTGTTTTTAAAGAGCAAAATCATATAAATTTGTTAAAAATTTGTTTGTGATAATAGCTTAGTGGACACACCTCTTCCCATGCCGAACAGAGAAGTTAAGCACTAAAACGCCGACGATAGTGTAAGCGAAAATAGGAAGTTGCAAACTATTTTTTTTTTGCGTTAATTTACATTTTTTTATTGATATAATTTAATATAATGGTATTATATTAATAGAGAGGAGTTTATTTATGATAAAGGAAAAAAATATTGCTGTATCAATAATTCTATATTTTGTTACTTGTGGAATTTATTATTTGGTTTTTATGGCCGATTCAACAAGAGATGTAGATATTATTACAAACAATCCAGAAAAGAGAAGTGGAGGAACAGTTGTATTATTATCAATTTTAACTTGTGGAATATATAGCTTTTATTGGTGGTATAAACAAGGTGAACTAATGGAAAACTTAAATTACGAATCCGGTAGATCAAGTTCATCAAGTGCTGTTCTATACTTATTATTATCTTTATTTGGTTTATCATTTGTTAATATGATTTTACTTCAATCTGATTTAAATAAGTATGCAGCTAAAAATTAATATTGTTAAATAATAATTAAACTATTATAATAATATTAGTTTTTTTTTGGAGGAAAATATGAAAAAAAAGTTGTTATATCAAAATTATTTTGTTGTTACATTTTCAATATTTTTAGTTTATGGCATATTGTATATCTTTACTAAGAGGGGAATTTCCTGCATAATTCATAAGATAACCGGTTTATATTGTCCAGGGTGTGGTATTACACGAATGTTTATAAGTCTATTCAAGCTTAATATATATCAAGCGTTTAGATATAATCCACTAGTGTTTATATTACTTATAATGTGTATAATATACTTCCTAGCAGACTTTTTGAAATTTAAAATTTCTAAAACTCACATAAAATTACCTAAAAGCATTTATATTATTTTATTAATAATTGTTATTTTATTTGGAATTCTTAGAAATATACCTTTGTTTTCCTATTTAGCTCCAACAATTGTAAATTAATTATAAAATATATAAATAGGTATTGATATAAATAATTCTTTGTTGCTATAATGAATTAGGTGATAAGAATGGATTATAAATATACATCAAGAAATGAAATCGATACTATGGAATTAGCTGAAAATATCGAATCAGAAAAGTTTCCAGGAATGATAATCTGTTTAGATGGCGAACTTGGAAGTGGAAAAACAGTTTTTGTTAAGGGTTTTGCTAAATCATTAGGTATTACTGAGAATATAACTAGTCCAACTTTCAATATTGTAAAAGAATATGAAAGTGGAGAAATGAAGTTAAATCATATGGATGTTTATCGTATAGAGGATACTGATGAAACTATTGCATTTAATGATTATTTTAAAGGTGATGGAGTCACTATAATTGAATGGGCAGAGCTTATTGAAGATAAATTACCTGATGAAAGACTAGAAATTAAATTTAAAGTAATTGATGAAAATACTCGTGTACTAGTGTTGAAACCTTATGGGCAAAAATACGAAGATTTAGTTAATTATGTATTATAAATACCTGCTTATGGTATTTTTTTTTTTTATTTTTTGCTATAATAACTATCGGAAGTGATGATATGTATTCATTATTTATAGACACTCATGATTTAGATTTGGTTATAGCCTTGTATAAAGATAAAAAATTAAAAGATAAAGAGATAAAAGAATCATTAAGGAATTATTCTGATTACACGATGCCAATAATTGATGAAATAATAAAAAGAAACAATATTGGTATTCATGATATAAAAGAGATATTGGTAGTTAATGGACCTGGATCTTTTACAGGTATAAGAATTGGAGTTACCATTGCTAAAATGTTAGCATATACTTTAAATATTCCAATTAAAAGCATAGATTCAATCACGATGTATGGAATATCTGATAATGATAAAAATAAAAAATTGGTATTAATTCCTGATGTTAAAGGATCGTATGGTGGAGTATTTGAAAATAATACACTGATTGGAGAATTATTTTATAAATCAAAATTCGAATTAGAAGAATATATTAAGGAAAATAATATAAATAAAATTGTTGAAAACAGCATAGATTTCAACAAAATAATTGAACATTTTGAAAGTGTTGAACCAACACTTGCTCATTTAGTTAATCCAATATATGTTAAAGTTATTGAGGCTTTAAAATGATAAGGACTTATAAATTTAGTGATTTAAAAACAATTAATTATATTGGAAACCAAATAAAACCTAATTTTGTGAATGAATATGATATAGATAAAATCGAACTATACGAATGGTTAAATTTACTAGTATATGAAGAAAACGATAAAGTGGTTGGATTTATTGAATTTGCAAATAATGTAGGAAACATTGATATATATACAATCGCGGTTGATGAAAACTTTAAACGTCATGGAATTGCAACAAAATTGATAGAGTATGTAAAAGAAAACTATAATTATGAAACAATTACTTTAGAGGTTAGAAGTAAAAATGAGACTGCAATTAAAATGTATAAAAAAAACAACTTTGAAGTTATCAATATAAGAAAAAAATATTATGAAAATGATGATGCATATGTCATGCAGTATAAAAATAGTAAAGGAAGTATATAGATGAAAGATGTTTATATATTAGGAATAGAATCAAGTTGTGATGAAACAAGTATGTCTATTGTAAAAAATGGTGTAGAGGAAATAGCTACTACAGTATTTACTCAAATGGATACACATGCTTTATATGGAGGAGTAGTACCGGAAATTGCTTCTAGAATGCACACTGAAGCTATAACCTTAGTTTTAGAAGATTTACTTTCTAAGACAGATTTAAAAGTAGATGATGTTGATGCAATAGCTGTAACTTATGCTCCTGGATTATTAGGAAGCCTACTAGTAGGAGTTGAAGCTGCTAAAGTACTGTCATTTGTTTATAATAAGCCATTAATCGCAACTCATCATATTGCTGGACATATTTATGCAAATAACTTAGTTAAAAGATTAACTTTTCCTCTTTTAGGAATCGTTGTAAGTGGAGGACACACTGAACTAGTTATTATGAAAGATGACTATGAGTTTGAAGTAATTGGTACTACTTTAGATGATGCTATAGGTGAGTGTTTTGATAAAGTTGCTCGTGTTTTAGATCTTCCATATCCTGGTGGACCAAATGTTGAAAAATATGCTGAAAAGGGAACTAATTCTTATAATTTACCAATTCCAATGGATAATGATTCTTTAGATTTTTCCTTTAGTGGTTTGAAAAGCGCTGTAATAAATTTAAATCATAATGAAAAAATGCGTGGTAATGAAGTTAGAAAATACGATTTAGCTTGCTCATTTCAAACAATAGCAGTTGATCAAATTGTTAGAAAAACGCGCTTAGCATTAGAAAAATATGATTTAAAAAGAGTGATTGTTGCTGGTGGAGTAAGTGCAAATAAATATTTAAGACAAGAAATTGAGAAATTAACTACTGAAAAAGGTGTAGAACTAACTATTCCTCCTATGAAATATTGCACCGACAATGCTACAATGATTGCAGCAGCAGCATATTATCAATACATAAAAAAAGACTTTGCTGATTTAACATTAAAAGCTAAAAGCCAAGAATACTTTTTTACTAAATAAGATGTTATATCTTATTTTTTTATGCTATAATTTATACATAATAGAATAAGATAGGGGATAAAAATGAAGACATTAACTGATTACGAATTAAATATATTAAACAATTATTTTAATGCTACAAATTACTTAGCTGTAGGGCAACTATATTTGTTAAAAAATCCACTTTTAAAAACTAAATTAACTATGGATGATGTTAAACCTAGAGTTGTTGGTCATTTTGGAACAATTCCAGGAAGCAATTTTATTTTCACACATTTAAATCGTGTAATAACTAAATATGATTTAAATATGATATATTTTGTAGGTCCTGGTCATGGAGGTCAAGTAGCCGTTACTAATGCGTATTTAGATGGAACATACACTGAAATATATCCTAAAATAACTAAAGATGAAGCTGGTTTACAAAAATTATTTAAACAATTTTCATTCCCAGGAGGAGTATCTAGTCACGTTGCTCCAGAAACTCCAGGAAGTATTCATGAAGGTGGCGAACTTGGATATTCGCTTATCCATGCTTTTGGAGCAGTTTTGGATAATCCTGATTTAATCGCTGTTTCAATTGTTGGAGATGGAGAAGCCGAGACTGGACCACTTGCAACATCATGGAATATAAACAAATTTATTAATCCAAATACAGATGGTGTTGTTCTACCAATCGTGCATTTAAATGGATATAAGATTTCAAATCCAACAGTTTTATCAAGAATGAGTACAGAAGAGATTACATCTTTATTTAAAGGATATGGATGGGACGTTTATTTTGTGGAGGATAAAAATAATACAATAGACGAAATGCAAGAAAAAATGGCTACAACAATGGATGAAATCATCGCAAAAATAAAGAAAATAAAAGAAGAATATAAAGATAAGGAAAACATAACTTATCCTAAGTGGCCAATGATAATTTTAAGAACAAAAAAAGGTTGGACAGGTCCAAAAGAAACAGAAGGAAGTTTTAAGGCCCATCAAGTTCCAATTGAAATAACTGATGAAAGTAAATTGCAAGAACTTGAAGAATGGTTAAAAAGTTATCATCCAGAAAATATCTTTAATGAAGATGGATCAATCAAGAAAGAAATACTATCATTTTTACCAAAAGGAAATAGAAGAATGAGTGCAAACCCAATATGCAATGGTGGCTTATTATTGAAAGAATTAAAAACTCCAGATATAAAGAACTATATGCTTGATGTTCATCATGGTGATATTGTAAGCCGTGATATGTATAATTTAGGTGCTTATTTAAGAGATGTAATTAAGCTTAATGAACAAAACCATAACTTTAGAATGTTTAGTCCAGATGAAGCTATGAGTAACCGTTTAAACCAAGTATTTGAAATAACAGATAGACAATGGTTAATGCCAATCGGAGAAAAGGATGAACATGTTAATCCATATGGTAGAGTATTAGATTCATATTTATCAGAACATTTTGCAGAAGGTGCTTTAGAAGGATATTTACTTACAGGTAGACATGGTTTAATTCATTCATACGAATCTTTTATTAGAGTAGTTGATTCAATGATAGGTATTCATGCAAAATGGCTTAAAATGACTAAAGAACTACCTTGGAGAGCTCCTATATCATCTCTAAACATAATTGAGACAAGTCACATATGGCAACAAGATCATAATGGTTATACTCATCAAGAGCCAGGATTTATAAATCATATTTTAAACAAAAAAAGAGATATAATAGACATATATCTTCCATATGATACAAATTCACTTATCTATACAGTTGATAAGTGCTTAAAAAGTAAAAATATGATAAATACGATTATTGCTTCTAAGCACGATCGTCCTCAATGGTTAAATTATGAAGAAACAATAAAACATTGTGAAAAAGGAATTGGAATATGGGATTTTGCTAGCGATGAAAATCCTGATATAATCCTAGCTTGTGCAGGAGAAACACCAACTCTTGAAGTATTAGCTGCAACTAGTATTTTAAAAGAAAAAACTGATATTAAGGTTAGAGTAGTTAACGTAGTATTCTTAGAAACCTTAGATGAACTTCCAGAAGAAGAGTTTAATAAGTTGTTCCCAATTGGAATACCAGTAATCTTCAATTTTCATGGATATCCAAATGTTATAAGAGAACTTACTTATAATAGAAAACAAAAGTTTATAATTCATGGTTATGAAGAAGAAGGTGCAATTACTACTCCATTTGATATGCGTGTTTTAAATAAAATAGATAGATTTCACTTGGTAATAGAAGTACTAAATTTATTAAATAAAAATGAAGATGTAAAAAGATATTGTCAAGATGAGTTGATGAAACATTATGATTATATTCGTGAGACTGGACAAGATCTAGATGAAGTCTTGAATTGGAAATGGAAAGATTAACTTTCCGTTTTTATTTTATTTCTTTACACATTCCAGACTCAGGTTCATAAAAACAATGAGATTTATATCTACCAGAAAGTTCTTGACCATACCAAACTTTTTTACAACTATTTTTTCCTGGTGCATAAAACCAAAGCGCGTTAGTTGCTGGGTAAAAATATTCTCCTCTTAAACATCTCTTAGCTAAATTTTTTTCTTTAGTTGTGGAAGAAGATTGAAAAAGTGAACTAGTTGATCCAACAAAACCTCCAGGAGATTGATAAACTATTCCTTCAATTGTTCTAATATTTTTAAAAAGATCGCATGTAACAATAACCCGATTAACGATTACATTTCCAACCATGAGCATAGCAAGGGCTCCATCACTTAAAGCTTCTGCTCGCATAAGTCTAGCCATCAAATCAAGTTCTTTAGTTGTATAATTTACTAACATAAAAAATCACCTATAACATTATATGCTACAGGTGTTTGTTTTTATCTTGGATATTTAGAAAAATCTACAACTTTGTTTTCTGATGGCTTTACTGTGAACACGATTTTTTGTGTCTTACTTGTTTCGTTACCGGCACCATCAGTAACTGTGTAGCGAATCCAATATTGGTCTATTCCTTGATATTCATCTACTTCATGATATACTACATGTGATACTTTATAATCTGGTTTATCATCCCAAACTTCCAAGTTATCATAATTGATATCATCTATGCTATTTACATAATAAATTGCATCATTAAACTTTAATGTTGGCTTATAGACGTCCTTTGGACTATTAACATCTTTTAAATAAGTATGTTTTGAATCATTTGCAATCCAGCCAGTATCTCCAGCATACTTACCATGGTAATCAATCTTATACCAAGTCATTACTCCACCAGTATAAACCTCTTGAACCGCGAATATATCACCTTTACTTACCTTACCTAAAGAAGCACTATATTTATCATGATCTTTTCTAACATTAAGTTCTTTAGTTGTAACTTCAACATACCAACCCTTTTTTATCTCTTCAATTCTTTTTTGTTCAGATTGATAATTAATAAATTTTTTAACACCAACATATCCTCCTACAAGAATACAAACTATTAATACAAATGTAAAAAACTTCTTCACTTTCTCACTTCCTATGTTAATAAGTTATCATAAATACCAGAAAATAGCAACAAATCATGTTTACAATATAATTTAATTTTATTATAATAAATAACTACAAGTTGGTGAACATATGAATAGGTTAAGTTTTGCTATATTAACTAATAAATTATTTAATGAATGGATTAAAAATAATAGAAGTTTTGTTGATGTTCAAGTTTCACTTGAAGAAACCGAATATGATGAATTTATGTCTATTATCTATGAATCAAAAAACATCTATGCCTTTTTAACCTATTCAAAGTACTATAATATTTTTGAATTAACTGAAGAATTTTTAAATAGTCTAAAAGAAGTCAAACCGAGAGAATACCAATTTGTAAAAATATATTTGGAATCTATAGAGAATTCTATAAAAGAAATTGTAAATATGGAGTATATAATTCACTTGTATAACTTTTTATTGATGTTTAGTAAATCTAATTTCCCAAAGAATTATGTTCTTTTATATCAAAATATAGAGTTAGAAACTATTATGAGTATTTATCCAGAAAAAATAGGTTATTACGAACAAACATCTATATTTATTCAACTTGAAAAGTATCAAATGGATACATCAAAAGAAAGATATGAATTAAAGAACATTTTAAACAATCTTATAAAAAATTTATTAAAAGATTCTTTTAGTAATTCTTCTTACTGTGAATTTAAATCACAGTTTATAAAGTACTTAGAGGAATCAAATATACCACGAAAGTCCATACTAGATTATGAGATGTTTATGAATTACTACCATGCTAATATGCGAAAATACTTTTCAACAAAAGAAGACAAAGAGAAAAGATTATTAAAGGAAACACTGGACATATTCAATTATAGTTTGTAATATTATGTTTAGAAAGGAGAACGTAATGAAAAGAAAGATTTTTGTGAGTTTGCTTGCTTTAATTATGTGTTTTACTTTAGGAGGATGTACTTTTGGTACAAAAGAAAAGACTTATACAAGTCATGGATTAAAAGTTACAATGAATGATACTTTTCAAGAAAAGTCAATAGTGTCTCAAACAGTTTACTTAGAAAGCACCGAAGCAATATTTTCGGCATTAAAAGAAGACTTTTCTGCTTTAGAAGCAATTGACTTAGGAAAAAACACTTCAATAAAAGAATATGCCAAAGCAGTTGTAGCAAACAACAATGCTGAATATGAAATCAAAGAAGAAGATGGATTAACATATTTTGAATATGAAAAAACTGTATCCGGAAAAGATTTTTATTATTTAGCTTGTGTTTATAAATCAGATGATGCATTTTGGTTAATAAATTTTGCAAGTGAAAATTCTAATAAAGAAAAATACCAACCATTGTTTAAGCGTTGGGCAAAAACAGTAAAATTTGAATAAGAAAAGAAGATTTACTTTTGAATCTTCTTTTTGTTTGCTTTGTTTTTAAGTTTATTATTTTTCTTTTCATCTTTTTTATACTTTTTGATGTATTCTTTTAAGTCAATGGATTGTTTAAAAGGAAATAAGAATGAATATTTCTCATGTCTTTTCTTTTGCATTTCTTTAATATGACTTTTAAGTTCTTCATATCTAAGTTCAACACCAGTATCTTTAGCATATTTTCTAACTTTAGATAAAGTCTTATTTGAATAAATAAAGTCTATAATGATAATACCAGTAAATAGACCTAGTATAAACGAAAATGATAGATTTTGATTAAACCATTCAAGTTTGCTTATTATAAAATCGGCTAAGAAAAAGTAATAAAATGCTCCAGCTAATGTCCATATAAACGAGAAAAGCGGACATATTATTCCTTTATAGTTACCCCAAAGATCACTATAATCCCATAATTTTACCGGCTTATTAACAAATGATAAGCCACCAATAAATTCAATTAATGTCATTGTAGCTCCCATAAGAATAATAACTATCCATGCAGGCAAGTTCATATCAGCAAATATTAAATATATTCCTGTCAAAGCACATAAACCAAAACCATATATTGGTAAATATGGACCAATCAAAGCGCCAGGATTGACCCACTTTCCATGAACAATTCTTCTAAATATTAGTTCTATAATCCAGCCGGCTGTACTTCCTATATAAAATATAAAAATAAATTTTAAAAATAAATTCACTATACCACATCCTTCATTTAATTCTCATCTACAATATAAGGTTTATAAACGCTTTCAAATTTGCTAATGGATTCCTTTATATTTATGTTGTAATCTTGTATTAAAACTTTGTTAGCATGAAATTCTTTAGTTTCTTCCTTTATTAAATAGCCACCTAAAGCTTGGATAGTTTTTTTACTTCCTATATTTTCAGATAAGCAATCTAACATTACAACATCTAAATGATTTTTTTGACACTCTAATAAAGTAAGATATAATTGTATTTTGCTATATCCCTTTTTTCTTTCACTTGGGCGAATACTATACCCGATATGTCCACCGATATCCTCTAACTTTTTATTTAAAACTAATCTAATGTGAGTCATTCCAATTATTCTATTATCATTTTTTCTAACAAAAAAGTATGTTTTTGATGGAACATCTTCTTCCGACGGAATTATTAATTCATCTTTTTCAATCTTATTAATCCAATCTTCATAATTGTTAAGATAATGTTTTAATTTATTAGTTCCATCAGTATCAGACTTATTATTATCAAGTATTTCTTTTATATAATCTAAAGCGTCGTTTTTCCTCTCTAATGATGGCTTTTCTAGATAAAATTGTTCCAATTTAGTACTCCTTTCTTTATCATAATTATAACATTTATAAATATCATATAAACATATTTGTAAAATCAAATGTAAAATATTATAATAGGTACAATTAAATAATTAATCTTATCTAATTATATTCCCTTATAAAAGATATATTTGCTTTATATAACTTCAAGCACTATAATAAAAATAGAAAAGAGGTTAAATTATGAACTTAAATTCATCATCATTTTCAGGAGCTTCTGGAAAAGACTTAGATTATGTTGTAATGCAAGTTACATTAAAGGAAAAATTTCTTGGCACTGGTTCAGGAAATTTAACAGAACTTGAAGAAGTGATTAATGCACAAGCTGCTAAGGGATATAGACTTCATACTATTACAACATCTAATGGTGGAAGCAAAGGACTTATGGGAGGAGATAGAATTCAAGCAACTTTAGTGTTTGAAAAAATAAAATAATTTAAATAATTTAAAAAAAAGAGCTATTGAGAAAATTAATTATTTAATTTCCTAACAGCCTTTTTTTAATTTAATAAATCAAGTTTTTTTATTGCTTCATTTTGAGCATCTAGTCCATATAGTTCATTTAATTCTTCTAAAGAATGTTTGGTAAAATAACTTTTTAGTTCATTTAACTCAGTTGAAAATCTTATATCATAACCCATTAGTAAAGCATTGGCTAACTCAGTAACATAGTAATTTTCATTGTCGCTATTAAACATATCTATTTTTCCATTAGATATAACACCTATTCCACTATTAGTTGGATCTAGAATTAAAGCATAATCTTCACCGGGAATATTAATCATAGTTACTGCATGATTAGGAAATAGTCTTTTTTTTATCTCTTCAAGTCCTTTATTGTCGTTATCTATTTCTTCATTATTAAAATTATAGTCAGGAGCAATTTGCATTTTATCATCGTTTTTAACCCAGTTGCCATATGAAGAATTAACACAAATCATCTTTGCATTATATTCTGGATTAATCAAATTTAATCTATATGCTAAATCATCAGCAATATTTCTACATACACCTTTGCCATCAAGCATTTGTACTCTATAATATCCTGTTATTTCTTGTTTTGGAGTACCATAAAGCATTTCTTGGTGTTCATATTGCATTAATTTCATAAAAATTTCTAAATCTGATAAACCTGTAAAATCAATGCTTTCTAAGTAATCATCAACATATTTTTCGTATTCTGATATTTTATCAATATTTTCGCTTCTTGCTGTAGCCTTAATATCTTTTTGAACATCATTAGGCATAACTAAAAATAAATAAGATAAGTATATTATACAAAAATAAACAATTTCTTTAAGATGTACATCAATTATTTGTTTTAAATCATCAAAATTTTTCCCACCCTCATATTTTACTTCTTGACCGATTCTAGAAGTTTCAAACAATTTATACATAAACTTTCCATATCGTTTGTATATTTCGTCATAATTCTTAGATTTTAATAATTGAGATATAATTTTTATATCTTTAATTCCTATTTTTTTCATAAATCCTTCTTTTCCTTTTTTTAGATGTATATATTTGAATGTATTACGTTATTTGTCAACTATTATAAGTATTTATTTAATAAACAATTTCATAATGTAACAAAAAAAACTAACTATTTCTAGCTAGCTTAGTCTATTTTATGAACTAAAAGTTCAAATCATCATACTGGCAGGGGATGAGAGAATCGAACTCCCACCAAAGGTTTTGGAGACCCCTATCATACCATTTGACCAATCCCCTAGGTCTGATAACAAAAATATTTTATCATAACTGCTTTTAATATTCAATATAAATTTTGCATGATATAATAAAGAAAAGGAGGAAATGTATGTATAAGAAAGTATATGTCGAAATAACTAATAATTGCAATCTTAACTGTGATTTTTGTATTCATAATGAAAGACCAAAAAAATTTATGAATATAGATGAGTTTAAAACTATTTTAGAAAAACTGAAAAATCATACCAAATATTTGTATTTACACATATTAGGTGAACCACTTATCCACCCAAATATAAATGAGTTTATTAATATTGCTTCGTCTAGTTTTAATGTTAATTTAACAACTAATGGCTATCTTATAAAAAGAATTAAAGAAAATAAAAATATAAGACAAATAAATATATCATTACAAAGTTTCGATGAAAAGTATCAAAAAAGTCTTCAAGAGTATATAAACGATATTTTTTTATCTGTTGAAAACTTAAAAAATACAGCATACATTTCTTATCGCATTTGGGTAAAAAACAAGTATACTGAAGAAATATTAAATATTTTAAGTAAAAAATATAATATTATAATAGATGAGACTAAAAGCAAAAATATTACTCTTGAGAAAAACGTCTTTTTAAGTTTTAATGAGGAATTCACTTGGCCTGATTTAAAAAATAAAGAAGCGTGTGAAACTGGAAAATGTTACGCTTTAAAAGATCATATTGGAATTCTTGTTGATGGAACTGTCGTGCCCTGTTGCTTAGATTCTAAAGGCACTATAAACCTTGGAAATATTTTTGAATCAAATATTGAAGATATTATTAATGGAAAAAAATATCAAAATATGTTAAAAGGATTTTCAAATAATAGAAAATGTGAAGAATTATGTAAAAAATGTAATTTTATAAAGTAAATATATATGTTATAATGTAACATGTAAAGTAGGTGAAGATGTGAAACAATTAAACTATGAAGAATATTTAGACAATGATATTTTTTATACTAGAAATGAACTAAAAAGTGAAAGATCAGTTATTTATAAAAATACTTTATATATTAAAAGTTCATCATTTTATAAAAATTATTTTCACGAAACTACACCTATTAAAGACCTTTTTATAAAATTTTTAACACAAAAGGGATTATTTCAATTCCTCCTTTCAATGCTAGAAGATAAAAATATTTCATACATTGAATTCAATTATAATGATGAAGTTAAAAGAATAAAATTAAAAGATTTCTTTTCATTTTACATTTCTTATTCAGTTGAAGTAAGAAATTCTTCTATTTTAGAAAAAATTGCTGAAATATTAAATTATAATAATTTTGATTTTTCAACAAATGAAGATTTAGTATATTTAATTGATGATAATAAATATAATTTATTATTATATAAGAAGGAAAATCAAGAAAGAATAGATATAATAGATAGAATATTTAAATATTTAAAAAGAAAGAATGTTATGGAAAGATATTTCTTAGATGAAAAAATTGTTACAAGATTAGAATATCTCGCTGAAAAATATCTTAAAGTGACAACTGAAGAACAAGAAAAACGTGAACAACAATATTTAATCGATGATTCAATTATTACAGCTTTGGATTACTATAAGAAAGACACATACTCTAAATTTGAAGAATCAATTTACTATTTTATTGCTTTAAGTAACTTAGTAGTTATAAATCCAATATCTATAATAGATGTTAATGATGTCACTTTAGAAAACAAATATATTAGCACAAAAACTTTTTATTTACTTTTTGTAACAATATTAAACGATTTAAGTATTCCTTTTACTGAAGAACAAAAAGAGGATACTTTTGAAATAATAATTGATGGTAAAATAAAATTCTCTATAGGTAATGATTTTGAACCACAAAATATCAGCAATTATTTAACAAATTTAACAGATGATGTTGGAATAGACGAAACTATATATAAGATACTAAATGAATACAAAGAAGCAATTGAAAAAGAAATAAAATTTGATAATTCATTTATTAAATTCAAAAGTCAATTTAACAAAGATACAATGAATAGATATGACAAATTAAAGACTTTCATTGAACTAATAACAAGAGGAGAGAAAATAGCAGATCAAAAGTATCAAAAAATTATTTTTAATATTTTTTATGGAAATAACCCATATTATAAGATTAGTTTTTATAAAAACATGACACTAGCTGGCAATTATCATTTTTTTACAATTATGAGCATCAAAGATCAATATATTCTAATTGATTCGGCTGATTTAGCAAAAATAAAATTGGTGAGTATGCTAGAATTAGCTGAACTTCAAAAAAAATCAATTGATTTAAGTGAAAAAATTGTAATAGAGGAAGTGACAAGTAAACATGTTCAATAAAATTAAAAATTTGGCTTTAAATTATAATGGAGAAGCGCGCGAGACTATCTTAGATCTTCTTAATGATGAAAAATGTTTTTACAAAATGGATATAGATACAACGTATAATATTCTTAAAACAATAGGAGTATCAGAAAGTGAAATAAATAAAGTAGTGATTGAATTACTAAAGGAGACATTATGAAATATAAAGCAATAGATAGAACAAACATAGATTTTACAAGTGATGCAGAAATATGTAATATTGGATATTTTGAAAAGGAGTATCAGGATGTACCTATTAGAGGAGAAAAGTTTGTTGCAAATGGAATCACTTGTGTTACGATTTTTATTCCCAAAACAGACTCATTAGAAGATGAAGAAAAAATAAAAAAGTTTATAGAAAACAATAATATTATAAATTTTATAGAAGATAAATCTTACATTACTGAGTTTGAAGATATAAATGAAAATACATTTTTATCAATAAATGTTCCTCTAGAGGATAGAAATCATTTATACAATGAATGTTTAATTGATTTTAAGGATTATGAATAATTTGAATAAACTTATTTTTTTAAGTTCTATTGATACATATAAATTTAATATGATATAATTAAGACACAATAGATAGAAGGTATTAAAATGAATGATAATAATATAAACAATGGTTTTAATAGTAATATGAATAACAATTTAAATAGTCAAGGTATAAATAATAATTTAAATAGCAACCCAAATAATAATAATGATAAACAAAAGACAACCTGGAAAGATATTTTGCTATATATAATTATGATAATAATTATAATTATAATTATTTTATTAATGTGCAAATATTGTCAATTAACAAAAGCTAATAAGCAACATGTTATAAAACCGACAACTACTGCACAAACTACTACTGAAACAACAACTACAGAGTTAATAACTGAAACGACTACGGCTATTCCTACTAGTGAAGCAATAACTCAACCAACAACTCAATTAACAACAAAAAGAAGTAATTATGAAGTTCCAAACACTACAAAAAATAATGGAACAACACAAGGTACAACTCAAGGAATTACAAGAACTACAACAACAACCTCATCAAAGCCAACTACTGTAAGAAAAGATGTTTATACTTATAAATATAAAATTGAAACCTCAGAAACTAAATCCTTCTATATTCTAAAAAATGGTGTTAGAATGAATGAATATATTTTAGTTTTAGACAGTAATAACAATCCTATAACATTCAGCAATAATGGTGTTGGATCAGGTTTAACAATGGTAAATTCAAATGTTGATTTAGGAAAATGCCCAACAATTAGATTCAGAGTATGTAATCCACAAGGATTGAATTGTGGTTCTACATTCACAGCTACTTGCTAAAAGGAGAAATTATGAAATATATAAAAAAAAATTATAAAATAATAATAATAACCGGAGTTCTAATATTATTGCTTCTAGTATTTCTATTTTTTACAAAAGGTAATAATAAAACATTGAAATGTTCTATTGATAAAAATCTTGTAAGTGGTATTCATTTAACTGATAACATCAAAGCTAAATTAAGCAAAGGAAAAATTAAAAGTATAGTACAAAACAAATCAATTGAATTAAAAGATGACTATTTGAAGTTTGATACTTATAAAGAAATAATGGAAATGCATCTTAAAAGTAGTTATGAATATCTTGATACTAAAGAATATGAAATAAAAACTACCGATAACATGGTTTCTGTTAAAGCTGATATTAAAACTAAAGGATTAATATTAAACAATTTGGTAATTGAACAATCTAATATAGACAACAAGTATGATTTAAAAATTAATACAGAAAACAGTTTTGAAAACGCAGAAAGGAAAATATTAATAGATAAAGAATACAAATATAGTACTTTGAAAAAATACATGGAGGAAAGTGGTTATAAATGCAAATAGATAAAAAGAAAATAGTTACAGCAGTAATCATAGTTATTGCAATTATTGTTTGTATAATCATTTTAGCTATAAGCAAGAAGAATAATATAAAAGCAGATTACTATTATAATTTTACGTATGATGATAATAAAATAAGTCAATCAGTAAGAATTTATAATAAAGAAAAAAAGTTACAAACTAATTATTATATTGTTTATAACAATGAACCAGTAAGTTATACGAAAGGCAAAAAAGCTGTTGTTACTATAAATGCGATTGATTTAAAAAACAAACCGTTAATTTACATTGCATTTGAAGATGACATAAACAAAAAATATGAAGTAGTATACAAAAAGTAGGTGAAATTATGAAAAAAAGAAAATTTATATTAGCTATTTTAGTTCTAATGATAATTCCAACAATTGCAAATGCAAAAACATTGGATTACGATTTTTATAAAAAATTAAATGTAAAATATGCTTTTATAACTGGTGATTATATGTTTAATATGGATAATGGATATTCACCAACTCTAGAGGATATCATGATTGCAAGTAGATCTATTAAAAAAGGAGAACCAACTACTTTATATGAAATAAGAATGTTCCCCGCTTGGAACTTTTTTTCAGTTAACGAAGTGTATAGAAACACTAATTCATATGATAAGACAATATTAGAAAGCATGAATGTAAAATACATTTATAGGAATAGTATAAAAAAAGCTGATAGCAGTGAATTTGATACATTATAAGATGCTAAGGAAAATAACAGATTTCGTTGAATTTTAAGGAAAGCGCGCAATTAAGTGAATTACGCCCCCCAATGTGTATTTTCATGAGAAATACACATTTTTTAGTCGGTAAAAATGTGATATATTATATATCGACAAGAGACTTTGCTTCCACATCAAAAAGTGTAGGAATTGTTAAACTTTTAAAACTAAGTGCACAATGCCCACATTAAATAAATTATTGAGTTTATGGCAATTTGTTTGTCGTAAGAATAATTATAGTTCGTGGCTATAATTATTCTTATTTAAGTCTAAGAGTTTAGCACATACAAAATATATGTGCAAGTATCGTATAGTTTTTATCTCAAAATTTAGAAGAAAGGTAATATATAATAAATAAAAAAAAGATATTCAATAAATAATAAAACAACTTTGCCAATAGAAAGATGTAGAAATATTAGAAGGACACATGATGCCGGATCATGTGCACTTACTGTTGGAAATACCACAAAAAATGAGCGCGACATATTTTATGGGATATTTAAAAGAAAAGAGTAGTCTTATGATATTTGAAAAGCACTCAAATTTAAAATATAAATTTGGTATAGAAATTTTTGGGCAACAGGATATTATGTTAGCACGGTAGGACTAAATGAAGCAACAACAAGAAAATATATGAGAGAACAAGAAAATGAAGATAAAATGGAAGATAAATTAACAAAGAAAGAATATGCAAAATTTTTAAGGGGTATGTTAAAGTAGTTATTAAATGGACTTGAACAAAGTGAAAGAAATCCTCCATTTGGGGTTTGTAAATATTAGAACCTTATATGTATGTGAAAACCACGTCTTTTAGACGCGGTTATTTATTTAACAAAATGTTATAAGGTTCGATATAATAACAATCTAACAACTTTAATACATCTTTACCACATAAGAATAACATTGCTTCATAAGGTGATTTGCCATTCAAAGAATCTTTACATAATGAATTAATATTATTCATAATTAAATTACAATCTTTCTGTGTAATGTTTAAAAAAAACTTTAGGTAAAATATATCTAATAAACTCGTGATTTTTTTCGATTGTTCCTTTTTGTATAGAATCATTTGGAACACAAAAAAAAGATGAGTAACATATTCCCCAGTTGATTGAATACATTCAATATTATTAACATCAAAAAATTCATGACCATTATTAGTAAGAATAATTTGTCATTTTTAATACCTCTTTAATGACAAACAAATTGCTTAAGAAGATGTTATATACGTTTCTTAAACTTATTGCATATTTATTGTGCGCTTTCAATAAAAATCCACAAAATAATAAAGCTTTTCTTCTTTTATATTTAAATTATTGAAGAAACATTTGTAGTTGTGATATACTTACATAGTATAAAGATAAAGGAAATAGACGAAAATAATATTAAGGAGAAAGTATGAAGAAGGCAGTAAGTATAATAGTAATGATAATAATGAATATAC
>OIYG01001381.1_pt1 | contig 18424 bp, 19 predicted proteins | sample 1587861 | NCBI WGS metagenome assembly OIYG01 (sample SAMN03283272) | human gut metagenome | biome: human-associated habitat; material: feces | host: Homo sapiens | place: Peru | collected 2012 | reverse complement strand
TATACTATTAATAGATTGATTTAATCAATTACTTGTTTCTATTTTTTCGCAAATGCCCCATGTCATTGCTCCATTTGAATACAACTTACGAACCTATTATGGTGTCGTAAGTTTTTTATTTGTCTTTTTTAATTAAATAGCTTGCGAGATTTTATTTTACTTCTAACTGTTGGATATGCATTAGAAAATGTTTGATGAGTCTTGGATGTGGCAGATTAGTGATAAAAATCGTTGAAATTGTGATATAATTATATGTGGGGGATAATATACTATGTTAGTAATTTTTGAGGGATTAGATAATTGTGGTAAAACGACGTTAGTTCAAATGATAAAAGAATATTATATGAAATTAGATATTCCAGTAGAAATTTCAAAAGAGTTTGAAACAAATATTGGTAAAGAATTAAAGCAAATGGCAAAAGCAGGAACATTAGATCCGATTTTAAAGACTTATTTATTTGCAACTGATAGATATATAAGAATGAAAAATATTACTAATGATGATTTTAAAGAAAAAATAATGCTGTTTGATAGATATGTACCTTCCGCCTTAGCTTATCGTATGGCAGAAGGTGTAGATAAGAATTGGGTGGCTAACATCAATTCGATTTTTCCAAAGGCTGATCTTGGATTTTTTATTGATATCACACCAGAGGAATCTATTAAGAGAAATACTGATGCAAAATTTAATATTAAAGCATCTGCCGAGCACTTAGCAAAAGTTAGAAATGCATATTTATCTATTATAAATGAGAATAACCTAATATATGTTAATGGCATGCAACCTATTGAGTATATATTTGATGAAGTAATTAGTAATATTGAGGAGCACAGAAAAAGATATGAAAAAAGATACGGAAAAAGAATTTAATAATTTAATAGAAAATATTAAAAAATGTGAAATTTGCAAAGATAAGTTTGGATTTCAACCACATCCTATATTTTTAGGAAATATTAATTCAAAGATAGTTCAAATAAGTCAGGCTCCATCCGCTACCGTTCATGAAACATTAAAACCATTTACAGATCAAAGTGGAAAAAAACTAAAATATGAGTGGTATATGATAGACGATGACACATTTTATAATCCAAACAATTTTTATATAGCAGCTCTAGCTCATTGTTATCCAGGAAAAGATAAAAATGGAAATGATAAAATGCCGCCAAAGATTTGTTATGAAACTTGGATAAGAAAAGAACTAGAATATATTAATAACAAAATTTATATAATAATTGGTGCAAAATCAGCAAAAGTGTTTTTTCCAAAGGAAAATTTTAATGAATTAATTTTTAAAGATAATTACATAAACGGAAAACCAGCTATAGTGTTACCACACCCTTCTCCGCTTAATATAAAATGGTTCAAGGACCACCCAAATTTTATGAATAAAAGAATATTAGAAATTAGAAAAATAATAAATAATGTATTGGAGGAAAAATAAATGATAGATTTAAAACAATTACAAAAAGATATTTATAAAAATAAATTGGATAAGGGATTTAATGTAACAGACATTAATAAAGAATTTTGCTTAACCTATGGTGAAATGGCAGAAGCATATGAAGCTTGGAGAAAAAAACAAACGGACGTAGGAGAAGAAATTGCGGATGTAGTAATATATTTGCTTGGATTATCAGAGATTTTAAATGTAGATTTAGAAACCGAAATTTTAAAAAAAGTAAATAAAAATAAACATAGGCAATATAAAATTATTAATGGAGTAAATACAAGAGTTAAAGAATATAGCGAAGAATAAACCTTAAACTTGTTGATAAAAATATAATTATAACGTTACATATGTTATACTCTTAATAGATTGATTTAATCAATTATTTGTTTCTATTTTTTCGCAAATGACCCATGTCATTGCTCCATGAAAAATTTAACACCAATAATTAGTGTTTTTTTATGGTGCAAAAATGACATAATTATATATTCTATATTTTATTACTTAAATCTCTTTCCAATACTTTTTTATTTTTAAAATTAATAATATCCTCTTTTATGCAATTCCATCTTATGCAGACAATATATCTATCACTCGAATTATTAGATTTCCCATCCAAGTTTCTTTTTTTAGGTCCAATAGTCATACATGCTATATGTGGTGAAGTAAAATTCATACTTCTTTTTGACAAGATAAGATCATATAAGTCATATTTTTTTATCCAAATATAATCTTCTACTTTTCCACACACCAAAACATCTATATCGTAATCTGAATTTCTTCCTCTTACAATAAATCTATCAATCATATCTACTATTATTCTTGTCTTATTAATATTAGTATTAAATATATTTATATCTTCTTGATATAACTCTTTATATTCTTCTGAACTTAATCTTTTCGAAAAATCTATTTCCCCTTTTCCGTTTTTTCTGTATCCATAATGATAATCAATATATTTATCAATGATTTTATATGGTATTCCTATATTTCCTAAATATCTTTTAAACTCTTGTATTTGTTCGTGATGCATAGAATTACTATTGCCACATTTTAAACTGATATTCTTGATATGATTTTTATATTTAATAAATATATCTGCTTTTTGAACCATCTTGTTCTTCCAAGATTTTATAGGTTCGCTATTATCTATAACATCACCAAACAAATCTTTTAAAAATTCTTGTGAGTTACTATTTAACTCAAATAAATATTTGTTATTAAATAATTCAACAAAATCATATTCATTTTGATAACCATAATTCATAATATTTCCTCCTAAAAAAGAGGATACCCTTTATCAAAGGCATCCTCGAATAGATATATTCTCCTTGTCTAAAAATATAAATTATCAACATAAATTTTAATGTATTAGTTTCAAAGACAGGTTACTTAATACAATTTAATTCTATCATATTTTTATATTGCAATCAATACTTTTTTATATAATTTATTAAGCAGAAAGAAAATTAAGTTTGTATCCATCTTTAATTATTAGTATTATTACTAAATAAAATTTTCTAATGACATTTAAATTCTCTTGATTTTTTTAAATATTATTGTATAATCTTATATAGATGGAGGTTTTATTATGATTAAAGAAACTATTAAATATCCTGAATTTTCTGAATTCAATTTTATAAAATTATATTGTGCAATGAATTTTAAAAATGGATGTTCTCCAATTATAAAACATTATGAATTAGAAAAAAAGTTATATAGATTTTATTCATTACCTGAATTTGGAGTTTTATTTCAAGATATATGTCCTAAAAAAGATTATACAAATCCAGAAGATAGTTATTTGAATTTGGGAGCTAGTTTGAATACAGCTCAATTAGTTGGACTACTAATACCTATACAAAGCACTGGAGAAATTAGATCGATTATTTCTTGCAATGATAAAATAGCACAAGAAATAATATCAAGTACTGATACGGAAATGGTTAATAAAATGTCTAAATTATTTAATTTAATGCTTGACTTTGATAGCAGTTCAAAAGAAAATCACTTTTATCAAACATCTGATGCTGGATTAGTATCAGATAAACAATTTATTGATGAGCAAGTAGAAAGTTATACTAAGGCATTAAATTCTCCTGTTATGCCAGAAATTCAAGAATCAGGACCGGTATTAATTAAAAAAATGAATAAAGACGCCAAGAAATAATTGCTACTTTTTTCATTTTTTGATAAACTATATTTAGTGATTGATATTTATGTATCAATTCGTATATTGGAAAAAGTTGTAGATAACTACGACACTAGGTCCATGAAAAATTTAACATCAATTTGTGAGTAATTTGAACGGGAACCCGCATTTAACTAAAAAAATCAACAATTATTTTAGCTTCATTAATATATTTATTAACTATTATATTTTCATACATAAAACATCCACAAGTATTCCAATATTTTAAATGCATATCCAAGTGCTGAAAATAAATAAAAATTATAGTAAAGTTCTTTTGTATTTCTAACTCAATCTTGTAAGAACAAAATAAAAAATGATAGTACTATAAAGTTTTTATTTATAAGATATTATAGTGCTATCAATTTCTTTATCTAATTTGATAATTATTATCTATTTCTTCGCACAACTGTTACATGTTCTAATTATGTATAATATTCTATTTCTATGCCAAAGATGCTACTATTCCAATTACACCTGCAAAGGCTAATCCTAAACTTGGCATTATAATACCTGGTAAATCTTGAAATTTATTTTGGTTAATCTTTCTAAATAATACACCTATAATTAAGAATATGATTGAGTTTAATAAAGCCATCCATTTTGGTACTCCTAAGGAACCATTTAATACTGCAATCATTATACATATATCTGTAGTCATTAATACAATATATGATAATATAAATGGTGGCATTATAGTTTTATAGTATCCTTCTAGTGTGTTATCTGCAATTTCATAGTTATCTTTACCATTATTAGTAATTCTTTTATATATAACTGCTTGTATACATAGCATTGAGTGAACAAATAAGCCTCCTACGCAACCAATAAATCCTGTTATTAGTATTATATTAGATAACAATAAGTCTTTTTCTTTTATTAAGTCTGCTATGGCATAGAAGCAAAATCCTATTAAGATTACTCCAAACATAGCACAGATTATGGATAAGCCAAATCTCCATTCAGGCATTTTACTCCAATTACTATCAATATTTTTTGATGTTCCAAGTTTCTTGTTTCCTTTTCCTTTTAAATCAAATAAGATGTCTGCTGTACAACATAAGATTCCTCCAACTACTCCCATAATACTAAAAATTAAATTCATAATTCTTCTTCTCTCTATTTCAATTATAGCACTTTTTTATTGTTTTAGATAGAGGTTGTTAATATTGAAAAAGTAATTGCAACTTATTTACAATTACTTTATTATTTAGTTTTAACACCTATTATTCCATAGCGATAATGTAAGGTAACCCAACTAGACTTCTTTTCAGTATTTACTGTGCTTTTAGTTTTTATATTACCATAGTTATCATATTCATAAGTTATGTTGTAACTATTTTTTGGAGAAGTTTGATTTTCTTTCACTACTCTATTTTCACTATCGTATTCATAAGTATAAGTCATTACATAACCTGAATCACTATTAGTAGATACTTTTTTAATTATATTATTATTTGAATCTTTTTCATAAGTTATATTAAATACTTTTTTGTCTTTAATTTCATCATTTTTGATGTTATATTCTGTTTCTTTAATTACATTATTTTCATCATCATATTCATACTCAGTAACATCAGTACCAGAAAGCGCTGTTACTCTTTCTTTTTTTATTAAATTACCTTTATCATCATAAGTTATTTTATTGTTTCCTGTTTCAAATCCTAGGCCTTGGGCACTATAAGAAGTTATCTTATAAGTATTTTCATCATATTTGTAATTATAGAATGTATTTTCATAGCTTTTTGCATATAATCCAGATGCAGTTATTTCTTTTAATCCAAATAAATAATTATCTTTTACTGTTTGTTCATCTAATATTATAGCAGGTCTTAGATTAGGAAAATCAATTATGTCTTTAAGTTTACCTATTACTGTTATTTCATCATTTATATTTAGTTTCTTTAAATCATCTTTATCTAAATATACAGAAATTGTTTTTGTTGTAACATAGTCACTTAGTATACAATAATATTCTTCGATTTTTATTACTTTTCCTTGGTATATATAATATTTATTTTCGTATTCATCTTTTTTTGCACCATTTTCTAAGACAGTATTATATATAGTACTCCAATCTAAAGCAGTTGCTTCTTTTAGAAGTTTTGCTTTACTTGGTAGTGGTTCAAAATAGTAAGTTATTCCTAAAACTAAGCCTATTATTGTTAGTATTAATCCTAATATTCCTAGTATTTTAGGTTTTTCTTTAGAAATAGATATTATACTAAATATTAATGATAGTATTAGTAATATAGCAAATATGATATTTAATAATGCTATTCTTGAAATTAGTAAATAAAGAACAGAAAGTACTATTGATACTATACCAAAGGTTTTTCCTTGTTTAGGCTTTTTGTTCATAATTTATATTACTTCCTTTTTTAGAATATTTTATCTGCGCCATTACTATAAAATGGACTATCTATTACTATTTCTCCATCTTCATATCTATATGGAGCGTTTAATTCTTTGTCACTTGTATCATAACGTAAAACTATATATCCTTTGGTTACTCTATATGTTCCTGTGTTACTTATTTTGTTACCTGATACAGTTGATGTTACTTCAAATCTATCTGGTTCAATAAACTCTAACTTATATTTTACGTATGTTTTTCCTATGAATGCAGGTACTTCAAAGTAGTAACCATTAATATCATTTTTTACTTTATTTGTAGTTGTTTCATCAGCATCAGTTAGTTTTTCTTTTTCTTCTTCTTGTCTTTTTGTTGCGTATTCTTTATCGACATCTAAACTAATACTTGTTAGATTATCCATCTTTTTAATGTCATCAGTATGCATTAGTATATCTTCGGCATAATCATCAAAGTCTGTAAGGGTTATTTCTTTTCCACTTACTAAGTCTCCATCTGGTATTTCATAGATTGCTGCAACTTTTAGTGAGTTACCAACATATACTTTTTCTATAAAGTTAGAATAATAATATTCTGTTAAATTTGGTGTTTCTGCATTGTCAACCGCAGTGTATTCGTTTTCGTTAATCTTCAAACTAAAATGTGATGAAGATATTTCTAGGTTTTCTTCTTGTGATGTTAGTGTGTAAAATAATACTACTTGTTTTAATCCTTCGTCACTTGTGTATTCCTCATTTAAGTAAATACCATCAATATTCATTATTGAGTTACTTAGTTTTGTTTTTTGTTCTCCACAACCTGTTAACATAAAACACATTACTACAGTTAATAATCCTATTAATATTTTCTTTTTCATAAATTCACTCTCCTTATTATTAATAATAAAAATTCTACTCCTTTCTATTACAATTATAGCATATTTTTGTAACTATTGATAACAATTTGTCGAAACTGAGCAAAAAATTATCTTAAGTATTTAAAACTACTTTTAAATGCTTAGGATATTTGATATAATATGAGTTAGAGAGAGGAATTTTAATGAAAGATAATGAACAGATAAATATAAAGCCATTAAGAATGATACGAATTGCAAAAGATTTAACAATGGAAGAAATGGGAGAATACTTTTTAGTTACAAAAGCATACATAAGTGCACTTGAAAAGGACAATAGAAGTGTTAATTTTCGAACACTAAGATTTGGACTTAATAACTTAAATATAAGTCTTGAAGACTATAATACTCTTGAAGAATTTAGTGAAACTTTACTTAATGATGAGTTATCAAATAAAGATAGGTATAAATTTATGCTTATTAAAACTTTGGGAGTAGTTGATACGGAGTTAAAGGAAGAAACTGAGGAATTACTCGATAAATATTATTATTCTAAAAAAAGGGGTAATGCTAAAAAGATTTAGTTATTTCATTAGAAAGAAAAAACAATTTAGAAACATATTACATGTTTTAGTAAATTGTTTTTATTTTGTTAGTTTTAGTTTGCCGCAGTTTATAAATTTATTTTTACCATATGTAAACTTTTTGTCATTTATAGTTGATGGTAATTCTATTGCTTCAAGAATATAGTTTTTAATGTTTACTAATAATTTTAGATTATCTTTTTTTACTAGATAGTATGGTGATAAGTCCCCTAGTTCATCTGCGGTAGATACTGGGCCAATTTCTGGAGATATAAATGTATCTATTAATAATTCTATGAAATTTAGTTTTTTTGTTCTAGTAAGTAGTCTACAGTAACTCCAAATACTTTTGATAATTCTTGTAAGTTACTTATATCAGGTAATCCTAAATCAATTTCCCACTTAGTTATTGCTTGTCTTGAAACATTTAATATTTCTCCAAGTTGTTCCTCAAGACAATCCAAATCTTCTTCTTATTTCTTTTAGTTTTTGACCTAATGACTTTATTACATCTTCCTTTCAAGACTTATAATAGCAAATAATAAGTTGGTTTTACAGTAATATTTGTTTACATATATGCTACTAATCGTGGCAAGTAATTTTATTCTAGTCCTTGAATATCTGTTTCTTCAACTTTTAAAATAGTACTATCATTAAATATAGATATGATATTATTTTCTACTTTACTATTTGGTTTTAGGGTAAATTTATAGTTTTTGTTTACTTCGATATCTTTACATAATTCTTTTAATACTTTTACTGTTTGGACTTCTTCCCCTTGGAATTCACGCAAAGTTAAATATATATATTTTTCATCATTACTTTTTGCGATATTTAATACATTATATTCTTTAGTAATAGGGTTTTCTTCGGAAATTAGGGGTTCATTTTTTAATTTTTCACTTTGGACAAATCTTATATATTTTGAGTCTACTATTAGTGATTTAAATTTATCTTGTTCTTCTTTGGTGTTATTTAAAAGTCCTACTACTACGGTATTATTTTCTTCATCTACATAATTAAATACATAGTTATCATAGGTAGATACATCGTTTGTACTAAAGTATGTTATTATTTTATCATTTACTTCTTCAAGAAAGGAAAGGGATACTTTATCATTAGATTGATTTTTGTTAGTGCATCCTGTTAGTAAAATTATAGTTATTAATGTTATAAATGTTTTTTTCATAAAATTCTCCTTATATTTAAATCTATTTTATTAATTCTATTTTAATTCCTACTACACCATATTTTTCTTGGTCAGTTCTTGTATAAAAAGTATTTAAGGTAGTTAGTAGTTCTTCTTTAGTTTTTGTACTACTAGAAAGTAAGGATATATCAAAGTCATTAATTAGATTAGCAAAGTTATTATATAGATATATGGCTTGAACTTTGGTTTTAAATGATTCTTTTGTTAGTTCATTAGTAAAGATAATTATATCGTTTAATGATATTTGGCTTCTTTTTTCATCATATAGTCTTAATTCTATTTTCTTAGTACCTTTTAGAATATAATTATAATATTCGTCTTGTAGTTTCATGTTATGTATTTTTGGGGTGTTATCTCTTATTATTATGGATGTAAAATATTTTTCTTGAAAGTCTGTTAAGGCTCTTATTTGGTCATTAGTATAGTCTTTATTGTCTACTGCTACTACTAGTTTATCATCGTCATCGTTAGTTCTTTTTATTATGGCTATTACTTTACCTGTTACTTTGTCTGTCGGTTCATAACTTCCTAGTAAATAGGCATCTAATTCTTCACCATCTCCACTTAAGGTGTTTTCTATATAACCATAGTTTAGCATATAGATAAAATTATGTTTTGGATGGTATGAACCTAGTTTTCTATCTACTTTTACTTCGACGGTTTTTCCTAAAAAATCTATAGCATTAGTTTTATCCATGATTTTCACCTCCTTTATATAAATAACAATCTTTTTCATGAGAGTTTATTATTCCTACTGCTTGCAAATAAGAATAGATAATTGTTGAACCTACGAATTTCATGCCTCTTTTTTGTAAGTCGTTTGATATATCATTTGATAAATTAGATGTAGTTTTATCTGTTTCATATATTATTTTATTATTTGTAAATGTTATTAGATAGTTATAGAATGATGAATATTCTTCTTGGATAGTTTTAAATATTTTGGCGTTATTTATACTTGATATTATTTTTAATTTATTTCTTATTATGGTTTTGTCGTTAAATAGTTCTTGTATTTTATTTTCATCATAGTTTATTATTTTATTTATATCAAAGTTAGAGTATGCTGTTTTAAATGCTTCTCTTTTGTTTAGGATAGTTTCCCATGATAGTCCTGCTTGGAATGATTCTAGTATTAGCATTTCAAAGAGGTATTTATCATCTTTATTTAATACTCCCCATTCTTCATCATGATATTTAATATATTTTGGATTATTTAAGTTACACCATTTACATCTTTTCATGACTAGTCCTTTCTTTTTCTGCATAACTTTTTTGATGTTATCTCTTAGGTATATTATAGCATATTTTTTTTATTTTTCTTCATAAATTTTATTATATTACATAAGTATTATTTGGGAGGCTGTTATGAACGAGTTAAATAATATTGTTACAGCGGTTGGTAATTATAATGGTATTGCCACTACGATTACATCAAATAATGTAGTTGTTAATATGATTGATGGACTTACTATACTTATGAGTGCTAATAAGACTAATTGGGCAGATGGTAATTTAGAGTATACTATTGTTATTAATAATAGTACTGATACATCATATAATGAGGTTAAGGTTACGGATGTTATTGATACTAATTTAGTTACATTTATAACTGATAGTGTTACTATTAATAATGCTAGTGCTAGTAGTAGTGAGTATACATATGATGCTGAAACTGGTACACTTACTATTAATTTAAGCGATGTATTACCCTCAGAAAGTAGTACGGTTAAGTTTCAAGTTAAGAAAAAAGACTAATAAGTTTTTTCTTCTTATTAGCTCTTCTTCGCTTACTTTGAGTGATGGGGAAACTATTTATAGTAATGAAGTTAAAGTTATTAGTAGATTTGTCAATTATCCATACTCTAATATGTGGTGTGGTAGTAGAATATTTAGGAATTAATCACTTTAGGGTGATTTTTCTTTTTTTGAAAATATTTATAAATTATTTGTTAGATTATCCCATGAGGTTGTAACTTGGTCTATTTCTTTATTTACGTTATCAAGTTTTGTAGAGATTTCACTTGATTTTATAAAATTAGTGTAGACTTCTTCTTTTTGAAGTTCATTTTCTAGGATCTCTTTTTCTTTGTATAGATTATCTAGTATTTTTTCTAGTTTAGTTATTTCTTTTTTTATATCTTTTGGAATATATAGTTGTTTTGGTTTTGTTGCTTTTCTATTTTTTGTGTCAATATCTTTTTCATTATCTTTGATGCTGATACTGGTATTAATGGTATTATTAGAACTAGGGCTAGTGTTGTTAAGGTGAAAATTAGTTTTACTATCAGAGGTTTCTATTTGGTTTTTTCTTTTTATATCATTTTTATATTCTTCATAACCATAGTTATATAGTTTTGTATTATCTTTATCGATATATAATATTTTATTACAAACACTGTTAATTAAGTATCTATCATGACTTACGACAATTATTGTTCCGTCATAGTTAGTAAGTAGTTTTTCTATTGTTTCTTTGCTTATTAAATCTAGATGGTTAGTAGGTTCATCAAGAAGAAGGATGTTGGTATTGCTATTTAGAATTTTACATAGACTTAGTTTTACTTTTTCTCCCCCAGAAAGAGAGGATACTTTTTTAAACACGTCGTCATTAGAAAACTCAAATGCTCCAAGGGTGTTTCTTATTTCGTTTGGAGTCATACTAGGAAAAGTTCTATCTATTTCTTCATAAACTGTTAGGTTATTATCTAGATTTTCAAAGGTTTGACTAAAGTATCCAATACTAGTGTTATTTGAAAAAATATATTTTCCTCCAAGTTTAGGAAGTTCTCCAAGCAACGTTTTTATAAGAGTTGTTTTACCGCAACCATTTCTTCCTATTACTCCAAGTTTATCTTTTCTATACAAGGTGAAATTTAAAGTTGTAAGTGGAATGTCATATCCAATTTGTAGTTTTGTTACTTTTAGGGTTTCTTTATAGGTATTTGTTGTTATGTTAAAGTTACTCTTGAAGGTTCTTGTGATAGATTTTCTAGGAGGAGTTAGTACTTTTAGTCTTTCTATTTGTTTTAATTTTGACATTGCCATTGATGCTTTTGATGGTTTATATTTAAAACGTTCAACAATTTTTGTTAGTCTTGCTATTTCTTTTTCTTGTGCTTCATAGTCTTTTAGGGCTTTGTTATAATCTTCTTCTTTCTTTTTTAGATAGTATGTGTAGTTACCTTTATATTTTTTTAGAGAGCCAAACTCTATTTCGTACACGATGTTGCAAACATTATCTATAAACATTCTGTCATGACTTACTAGTATTATACTTTTTGATGTGTTTTTTAAATAATTTTCTAACCACTCTACTGCTTCGATATCCAAGTGATTTGTGGGTTCATCTAGAATTAGCAAGTTAGAATTTGATAAAAGTAGATGCATTAATGATATTTTAGTTTTTTCTCCCCCAGAAAAGGTATTTAGTTTTCTAGTCTTATCTAAAGCGTTAAATCCAAACTTTTTTAACATTATTTCATATTCTTTTTTATAGGTATTTCCTCCATAGTATATATATTTTTCTTGAAGAGTGTTATATTCATTTAGTAATTTTTCGTTATAAGCAGTTGATAATTTTTGTTCTAGAAAAGATATTTTGTTTTCTATTTCTATTATTTCACTAAAAGAGGATTTTATATATTCAAGTAAGGTCATGTCTATGTCATCAAGATTATTTTGTTTGATGTATCCTATTTTTAGATCTGGGGATTTTTCAAGAGATAAGTAGTCATAACCGTCTTCAAGGGGGATTTGACTTAGTATTCCTTTTAGAAAGGTAGTTTTTCCACATCCATTTCTTCCTATTAATGCTACTTTTTCGTTGTCTTTGATATCAAAATCTATGTTTTCTAGTAGGGTATTTCCATTTAAGGTAATGCTACCATTTTTTATTTTGTAATACATATTATCACGTCCATATATAGATTATATCATATAAATTAGAATATAAATAAAGAAAAAAGGTCTATAATTAGCCTTTAATCTTTTTATATTTCTAATCTCTTTATATTTATCTTTTTATATTTAATCTCTTAATTTTGCTATATTTGTTTTTTCTACTTCAGTAATTATTTTATTAAATATATCCATTACTTCTTTTTCTTCAAGGGTTCTTGATGGGTCACTAAATGTTAGAGAGTACGCAATACATTTTTCGTCTTCTTTAACATTTTCTCCAGTATAAACATCAAATACTGAAATATCTGTTAGTAATCTTCCTCCAACTTTTTTGATTATTAATTCTATTTCGGCTGATTTAACATTTTTGTTACTTACAAATGCTACATCTTTTGTAATGCTTGGATAGATAGATGCTTGTTTGTATTTTAATGGTTTTATTGGCTTCATTAGTTTGTTTAGCGATATTTCAAATACATATACGTCATCTTTTAGAGTTTTTGGATGAACTTTTCCTATTATTCCTATTGGTTCTCTATCTAGTTTTACTATTGAAGTTATATATGGATGCATGTTAGGTACTCTATTTGCTTCTTCATATGAATATCTATTTTTTAATCCTAGATAGTCTAAGATATTTTCTAAAACTCCTTTTATTGAATAATAATCTATTGTTATTTTTTCTTTTGTGATACTATTATTTATGTAGTTTCCACTCATTAGTACTGTTATTAAAGATTCTTCATTATATTGTTCATCGTATGTTTTACTTATTTCATATAAGCATATGTCATTTACTTTTCTTTTTTTGTTATAGTTGTATGTGTTAATTAATGATGGGATTAGTGTTGTTCTTATTACTGATTTATCCGCACTCATTGGATTTGGTAGAGATATTTGATTTTTGTTACTGTAATTAAACATAGTAGACATTTCTTTACTTACTAGTGTATATGTTTTACATTCGTTTATACCTAGACTTCTTAATCTTTTAGATATTATCTTTCTATATTTAACGTCTCCAACATACTTGCCTTCTCTTACGGATACTTTTGGTAAAGTTGAAACAAGATTTTGATAACCATATAGTCTTCCTATTTCTTCGGCAATATCATTTACGTTTGGTTCTATGTCTAGTCTTCTATTTGGTATTGTTACTTTAAATTTATTATCTTTTAAGGTATAGTTAAACATAAGTCTATCTAGTTCTTTTTCCATTTCATCTTTGCTTATTTCTATTCCTAACATTTTATTTACTTCATCAGGTGTAAACTCTACTTCTTTTGGTGTTTTATCTATTTTGTCATACTCTACTATATCACTTAAAACTTTAGCAGATGCATATTTTTCAAGTAGTTGACACGCTCTTAATAGGGCAAGATGTGTATACTCGTAGTTTAATCCTTTTCCATATCTTATACTTGCTTCACTTTTTAGATTTAGTTTTTGGGCAGTATTTCTTATACTTACGGAATCAAATATTGCACTTTCGATAAGTATGTTTTTTGTGTTTTCTGTAATTTCTGTGTTTTCTCCACCCATTACTCCTGCTATACATACTGGTTTTGTACCATTTGTTATTACAATATCATTTTTGTCTAATATTCTTTTTTTGCCATCTAAAGTAATTATCTCTTCATTGTCTTTAGCATCCCTTACTAAAATATTATTTCCTAGTGTATCTTTATCAAAAAAATGAAGAGGTTGTCCAAATTCAAGCATTACATAGTTAGAGATATCTACTACGTTGTTTATTGGTCTTAGTCCCGCGGAGATTAAACGTTTTTTTATGAAGTCTGGACTTTCTTTTATTTCAACATTACTTACCATTTTTGCTGAGTAGTATGGGCATTTTGGTGTTTCTACTTTTAAGTTTATATTATTTTTTACGCTACTATTTATTTCATTAAATTTTATTTCTGGTAAAGTTACTTTTTTATTTAGAATAGACGCTATTTCGTATGCAAATCCTATGTGATAGTAACAGTCATTATTTCTATGTTTATGAACATCCAGTTCGTACAATGTGTCATCTAATCCCAGATATTTTAGTGGGTCAGTTCCTACAACAGCATCTCTACCTAGTTCACATATTCCTTTAGCGTATGTTTTAGCATTTTTTTCTTCAAGTCCTAATTCATATAGAGCACACATCATACCGTTTGATTCTACACCACGAATTACTGATGGTTTAATTTCAAAGTCTCCTGGTAAGATTGCCCCTGGAAGTGATACTATTACTTTTAAACCCACTCTTACATTTGGAGCACCACAAACTATTTGTGTTGTTTTAGTACCAATGTTTACTTCACATACATGCAAGTGATCACTATTAGGATGCACATCACATTTAACTATTTCTCCTATTACTAGTTTGTCTATATGATTAGTTATTACTTTTTCTATATTTATTCCTGATGATGTTACTTTTACTGCTAGTTCTTGTAGGTCTTCGTTTTCTAAATCAACATAATCTTTAACCCAGTTTAAACTTATCATATTATTCACTTTCCTTTCTATCAAATACTCTTGTTTCTCTAAGATCAGTATTATAGAATGTTCTTATGTCGTTTATTCCATATTTTAACATTGCTAAACGTTCTGCTCCAAAACCGAAAGCAAATCCGCTCCAAACTTTAGGGTCATATCCACAATTTCTTAGGACATTTGGATGAACCATTCCTGCGCCTGCTACTGTAATCCATCCTGTATTTTTACATAAACTGCATCCTTTTCCGTGGCATACGAAACAACTTATATCTGTTTCTACTGATGGTTCGGTGAATTGATAGTAACTTGGTCTAAATCTAGTTACAACATCGTTACCAAATAGTTTTTTTGCTATTACATCAAATGTTCCTTTCAAATCTGATAGACTAATATTTTCTTTATCTACTAAAAGTCCCTCTATTTGCATAAATTGATGTGAATGTGTTGCATCATCATCATCTCTACGATATGTTTTACCTGGACATATCATTCTAACAGGAGTGTTTCCGTTCCCTTTTAATAATGTTCTTGCTTGAACTGGAGATGTTTGACTACGAAGTAATATTTCGTTATCTTTTATGTAGAATGTGTCTTGAGCATCTCTTGCAGGATGTCCTTTTGGGATGTTTAATAATTCAAAGTTATATTTATCTTCTTCAATTTCTGGACCATCTACTACATCATAACCCATAGACATAAATGTTTCTTCTACTTCTTCAACTATGTGTTCTAGAATGTTTGGTGCTCCTATTGTTAGTTTTGTTGCAGGTAGTGTTAGATCTATTTTTTCACTTTCTAGTTTTTTGTTTAATTGTTCTTCTTCAAGAAAGTTTTGTTTTTCTTCGTATTTTGTGTTAAATGTATTTCTTAATTCGTTTACTAACATACCATATTCTTTTCTACTTTCTGAATTTATATTTTTCATGTTACTTGATAGTTCTGTTATTATACCTTTTTTTGAAGTATATTTATTTTTTATTTCTGTTAAATCATTTAGTGTATTTACATTTTCTAGGTCACTAATTATATCTATTTTTATTTTATTCAAATCATTAGTATTCATAATATTTCCTTCTTTCTATAAATATAAAAAGTGGTACCTAAAGGACGAGCTATACCCGTGGTACCACCTTATTTGCTTCTTTAATACTCGTAATGTGAGTAAGTCATTAAAACTCAAAAGGCGAATTCATACTTAGACTGCTATTAGTTTACACCATCCACTAATTCTCTATAAGCTTTCTTTGTTAGTACTACTACTTCTTTGTCATGGTTTTAATATTATATTGTCATTAACTCTTGTTCTTTTTCTTTTAATTTTTCTTCAACTATTTTGTTGTATTCGTTTATTAGGTCTTGGACTTTTTCATTACCTTTTTTTTCTTCGTCTTCAGGTAATTTTAGATTTTTTATATGTGTATTTGCTTCTTGTCTTATGTTTCTTAATCCTATCTTTGCTTCTTCAGCCATTTGTCGAACTTGCTTTACGAATTCATGTCTTCTATCTTCGGTAAGTGGTGGTATTACGATAAAAATACATTCACCATTGTTATTTGGAGTTACTCCAATGTTTGCCTCAAAAATAGCTTTTTCTATGCCTCCTAGAATTCCTCTGTCAAATGGTTTAATCATAAGTTGTCTTGCTTCAGGAACTGATATGTTTGCTAAATTTTTTATTGGTGTTGGTACTCCATAATACTCTACCATTACTTTATCTAACATATTTGGGTTTGCTCTTCCTGCTCTTACGTTAGTAAATCTTTGCTCTAAGTTTGTTATTGTACTTTTCATTTTGCTTTCTGTATTTTTTATTTCTGTTTCCATAAACTCTCCTTTTTCATACATATATATTGTAACATATTTTAAGAAAAAAGCAATTATTTTATTTATATTTATGTTATTTTTCAATTGGATTTTCTCTATTATAATTAGATTTTTGTTATTTCTTGAAATATATATTATTTTTTTCATTTAGGTTTTGATTTGTTATGATACCATTAGATAGAACTGTTTTTTTTGATTTTATATTTTTGATAGTTATACACTACAATCTAATTTAAGAACTTTTGAATTTTTTTGGTGTAATTTAATTAAAGCATGTTCTAAATCAATAGTTTCATCTTTAATTGCTATTATTAGAAATATTATTCCACTTATTAGAATTAATATTAATGCAACACTTGCTAGTTTTGTTATATCTCGTTTCTTTTGAGATTCATTTATATTTATACTATTTACTTTGTCTACGCTACCTTTTGCAAAATAGCAATATATGACTACAAGAATTGAAAAAATTATTATTATAAGTGTTTGGTATTCATTTTTACTTTGAATATTATTATTTAACAAATAGTTTTTTTCTTTGTGTTAGAACAATAACTTAACGCTATGATTATTAGATAAATTATCCAAATATTGATTTCTTTTTCCATATTGTTTAGGTTGTCTTGTTTAGTGTTATTGGAATGTTAATATTTATATTATTTGGATTTTCTATATTATATATGTTTGTATTCATACTATATATTATGTGTTTTTTTTGATACATTAGTATATTTGGCTTTTTTTAATTTTATATATTCATGTAACTAGTTATTTATATTTTTTTAAAATAAAACTGCTCTCGAACTAGTAGTTGAAAGCAGTTTCGCTTTTTCTTGAAAAGACGCCCTTAATTAATATGGTGCCCTTTTGGTGGAAGTACAACAACCACTAGGCATAAATTTATAGGTAGTAATAAACTACTAACTAATAGAATTATAGCACAACATTTACATTTTGAAACAAAAAACTGTATAATTTTACATTGAAATTATGATTTTTTGTAAAAGTATGCTATAATTATAATTGAAATGGAGGTTATTTATAATGTTTGAAGAAGTGAGAAAAAATACTGCAAAAAAATTAGGATTACCTGAAGACACTGCTTGGGAAGAAATAGAACAAGTAAGACTTAATCGTGATGATTTGAGACTTAGTTATGCTAATAAGTTAGGTTTGTCTGAAAATCCAACTTGGACTGAAATTGATTTAGCAGTTAACGCTGAACTTATAAGAAGAGAGCGTATTAAGGCATTAAATTTACCAAAAGACTATACTTTAGAACAGGTAAATCAAGTTGAATCAAAAATGATAAAAGCAAAGATGATAACAGAATTAGGTTTGCCAGAAGATGCTACATGGGAACAAATTAACCAAGCTAATTACGAAGCTTCTATGATAGAAATTGAAAATCGAAATAGTGGAATGCATAGATAAAAGGCGTGGCACGTTTCCGTTTGAGATAGCAAATGAAAATGGCAATATACTTTTATAACTTATTTTCATTGCAAGGTTTTGAAAATAAAAACATAATTTTTTGCTTGGCTTTATGCCTTGCTAAAATTATGTTT
>OIYG01001369.1_pt1 | contig 18545 bp, 27 predicted proteins | sample 1587861 | NCBI WGS metagenome assembly OIYG01 (sample SAMN03283272) | human gut metagenome | biome: human-associated habitat; material: feces | host: Homo sapiens | place: Peru | collected 2012 | reverse complement strand
CAGAGGCAAAGCAGATTGATCCAAAGGACTACGTACCGAACGCCGCCCAGATGGACAAAACAACAGCGCGTATCTATGCGCTTTTCAACACCAACGAGCGGATTGTTACATCAATTGCAAATGAGGATGAACAGAGCGCCTATTTTGATGCAGAAATTGAGCCGGTCCTGAAACAGCTGAGCGGAGAATACACCAGAAAGCTTTTTTCCAGGCGGGAGCGCAGCTGTGGCAATCGCATCGTATTTGAGGCGTCAGCATGGGATTTTGCTTCGACGAAAACGAAGCTGGATCTTCTGCAGATGGTGGATCGCGGCGCGTTGACGCCGAACGAATGGCGGCGTGCGTTCAATCTTGCACCGGTAGACGGCGGAGACAAGCCGATCCGCAGGCTGGACACGCAGCCGGTCGACCGGAACACCACGCAGAAAGGAGATGAAACCACATGAAGATCAGCATTCGCGGGCCGATCGTATCCAGCAACAAGCACCGCTTTTACCAGTGGTACGGTATGGAGGCGACAAGCCCAAAATCCGTAGCCGAAGCTCTTGCGAGCGGCAACGGTGAGCGGGCCGAAGTCGAGATCAATTCCGGCGGCGGCGAGATATTCGCCGCGAGCGAGATTTACACCGCCCTGCGCAATTACGCCGGCGGCGTCCACATCCGCATTGTAGGCCTAGCAGCATCGGCCGCGTCCATCATCGCAATGGCAGGCGAGTCGGAAATGACACCGACCGGCATGATGATGATCCACAACGTCCAGTCCAGCGCCGACGGCGACTACCGCCAGATGGAGCAAACCGCCGGAGTCCTGCGCGACGCCAATCACGCCATCACATCGGCCTATATCGCTAAGACCGGAAAGTCCGAGCAGGAGATCGCCGCCATGATGGACGCCGAGACGTGGGTCACGGCGGAGCGGGCCGTAGAACTCGGCCTCATCGACCGCGTCATGCAGTTGGGCTCTGGCCAGAAACCGCTGGCAGCGGATTTTTATTCCGGCATGCTCAGCGAGGACGCGCTCCGGCGCGCAGAAAATCTCATAAAAAATCAGGCCGCAGCGCCTGACTTTTTTAAGCCCGAACGGGCGCAGGCAGAAGCAAAATTAAAATTTTTGAAACTCAAAGGAGAACTGAAATGACGAAGGAAATTTACAACATCCAGCGCCAGAAGCTCATGGACGACGCCCAGAAGCTGCTGGACGAAAGCAAGACCGCAGAGGCGCAGGCCAAGATGAAAGAAGTCGAGGCCCTCGACGCCAAGTTTGAGGAGGAAGCCAAGATCCAGGCGAACCTCAACGCCCTCGCGGGCCAGAAGGTCGCGGCCCCGGCTGCGGCAGCGCAGTCCGTCGACCTGTCCGGCACGGCAAAGACTCCGGACGTGCTCGACCGGTACGATACCGACGAGTACAAGCGGGCCTTCATGAACTACGTCCTGACCGGCAAGAAGATCCCGGCAGAGCTGACCAACGCGGACGCCAACACCAAGACCTCTGACGTCGGCGCAGCCATCCCGACCACCACGCTGCAGAAGATCTATGAGAAGATCGAAGCAACCGGCATGATCCTGCCGCGCGTGACGCACACGTCCTACAAGGGCGGCGTGACCGTCCCGACCAGCTCCGCCAAGCCGACCGCCTCGTGGGTGGCCGAGGGCGTGGGATCCGACAAGCAGAAGAAGGCGCTCGGCTCCATCACGTTTGCCTACCACAAGCTGCGCTGCGCGATCTCCATGTCGCTCGAGGTCTCCATCGTGACCTACCCGATGTTTGAGTCGCAGTTTGTCGCCAACGTGGCCGAGGCCATGGTAAAGGCCGAGGAACAGGCCATCATCAGCGGCTCCGGCTCCGGCCAGCCGAAGGGTATTACCAAGGAGACCGCACCGACCGGCCAGAACATCGACATCGCTGCCGCAACGACCGCGCTGGCGTACACCGATCTGGTCAAGGCAGAGGCCGCGCTGCCACAGGCTTACGACGCAGACGCCGTCTGGTGCATGTCGAAGAAGACCTTCTTCGAGCAGATCGTCGGCATGGTCGACGACAAGAATCAGCCCGTCGCCCGCGTCAACTATGGACTCAGCGGCAAGCCGGTCTACTCGCTCTTTGGCCGCGAGGTCGTCCTCGTCGGCGACTATCTGCCGTCCTTCACCGCGAGCGTGACCGCGGACACGATCTTTGCATTCATTTTCAATTTCAAAGATTATCTCTGGAATGAGAATCTCGGCATGACGTTCCGCAAGTACACCGACAACGCGACCGACGACGAGGTCACCGTCGCGCTGGCGCTCGTCGACGGTAAGGCCGTCGACAAGAACAGCCTCGTCACGCTGACCAAGAAGAAGGCCTGACGGCGCGCGGCCAACAGGGAGGGGTAACCAATGGCTTTGATCAACGTTGCAAAAACCGCCCTGCGGCTGACCACAAACGCCCTTGACGACGAGCTCGCCGACGAGATCGACGCCTGCCTCCTGCGCCTGCACCTTGCGGGCGCGGAGGGGGCGGACGAAGACCCGCTGGTCAAAGACGCCGTCCGCGCATACGTCCGCTGGCAGCATGATTTCTGCGGCCGGGGCGAGGAATGGAAGACCTGCTTTGCAGATATCCGCGACGCTATGGGGCTGTCCGACGATTACAGGGCAGTCCAAGCCAGCGGCGGAGCAGGAGGTGCTTGCTGTGATCTTTGACACGCAGATCACGCTGCGCCTGTTCTCCTACCCCATCGTAAACGGCCAGACGACGGAAAAGCTCGAACGCGAGACAACCGTCTGGGCCGCCCGCAAGTCCGTAAACCGCGCCGAGTATTATCAGGCCGCGCAAGCCGGCAAGCGCACGGACGCAATTTTCCGCATGCACAGCGCGGAATACGGCGGCGAGCAGCAGCTCGTCTGCGGTTCCGACGTCTTTGACGTCGTCCGCAGCTACGGGCAGGAAACAGAGGAAATCGAGCTGACCTGCAAACGGAGGGACGGCGCATGATGATCTATGAGGCGCTATCAAGCCTGGGCATTCCGGTCTGCCACCCGCCCTATAAGGGCGCGGAAGAAACCTACATCACCTATCAGCTGCTCGGCCAGTCCGGGCAGATCTACGCCGAGGGCGGCGAGGCCGAGACCGGCGTGCAGTACGCCGTTTCCATCTTTGCCGAGGGCTTTGCCGCCGACCTGCTCCAGCGCACGAAAGCCGCGCTGGAGGCCGCAGGCTACATTGCTACCGTCGACATGGAGACCTACGACAAGGAAACGGGCCGCACGCAGATTGCACTCATCGCCGAGACGGAGGGCGCGGAGTATGGCTAAGATCTCGTTTTCCGGGACGGATGAGCTCATGGCAACGCTACAAAAGGCCAACGTCTTTGATGATGAGATGCAGCAGGAGCTTTTATATGCTGCAGGTGACATCATCGTCGAGGAACTGCAAAATGCCGTCCGGGCGAGCGGTTTCCGCACGGAAGCCTACGCCTCCAGCGTGAAATACCGCAAAACCATCAAGCAGGACAAAAACGGAGATCCGTATATCACCATCACGGCAGTCGGCAAAAACGAGCACGGAACGCGCAGGGCGACCGTGCTTTTTGTTTTGAATTACGGCCGCGCGAAGGAGTACGGGCAGATCACAGGAACTTATTTTTGGACAAAGGGCGTCAGGAACGCGCAGAAGCGCGTAAACGCGGAGCTCGAAAAGATCCTTACACAAAAGCTTAAAGAAAGGGGCCTATTGTAAATGCCTAGTTTTGACTTACGCGGCATCCGGGCGGGAAAGTATAAAAACACGTCCGGAACCGTGACCTACACAGAGCCGACCGACGTCGGCGACGCCATGAGCGCGCAGCTGGAACTCAAGTTCGCCGAGGGGCGCCTGTACGCGGAATCCAAGCTTGCCGAGTATATCAAGCTTGCCACCGGCGGAACGATCTCGCTGGCTGTAAAGTACATCAAAAAGGCCGCACAGGCCATGCTCTACGGCTGCACATCCGATACGAGCAAGGAAAATCTGAAATTCTCGGCAAAAGACATCGCAAACTATGTCGGCGTCGGCTTTTACGCGCCGGACAAGATCGACGGTGTGACAAAATACACCTGCGTCTGGGTGCCGAAAGCGCTGTTCGGCCCGCCCTCGCTGTCCTACCAGACCAAGGGCGAGAACATCCAGTTCAACACGCCAACCACGACCGGCGAGTTCCTCGCGGACGATTCCACCGACGAGTTGCTGCTCGAGACCGAGACCGTCGACACCGCGGCGGAGGCCGTTGCCTGGATCAAGGGAAAGCTGGGTGAGACCTGATGGAGACGACCAAGCTCAACACCGTCGACTACGAACTTGAGGGCCGGGTCTACCGGCTCTCCTGCAACATGAACGTCCTTGCCGACGTACAGGACGAATACGGCGGCAATCTGCTGCGCGCGCTGAATACAGTGCACGGTCTCAAAAGCACGCTGGCCTTCCTAGCCGCCATGCTGACCGACGCCGCAGACACGCAGGGCATCACAGACGAAAACGGCCTTCCGCTGCGCTTTACCAGCAAGCAGCTGGGCCGGAAGCTCACCATGCACCAGACGCTCGAAGCCGGGACGCGGATCTACCCGCTGATTCAGGCTGCAGTCGAGCCGCCGGAGGAAGAACTCGGTGAAAAAACGTCGGAAGACGAAAAAAACTGACACCGCCGGGGAAACCGAAGCAGCTTGGCTTTGATTTCCCCGGCTTCCTCGCAATCTGGCTCTTTCGGCTGCATCTGCCGGAGCGGGATTTCTGGAAAACCATGTCCCCGCGCCGACTGACGCTCCTGCTTGACGCGCTTGCGCCGCAAAAGCAGCCGGAGCAGCAGGAACAGCCGCAGAGCCTGTCGGCCTATCTGAACGGAGGCACCTAACATGCCGAACATCAATACAAAATTTACGCTTTCGGGCGAAAAAGAATACAAGCAGGCCATTTCCGAGATCGGCAGCGGCATGAAGGTGCTGGACTCGGAAATGCGCAAGGCATCCTCCGCCTACGCGCAGAACGCGGACAGCGTAGAGGCCCTAAGCGCCAAGAATGACGTCTTAGAGCGCAAAATCTCCACGCAGACCGAAAAAATCGAGTATCTGCGTGCCGCCCTGCAGCAGTCCGCCGAGAAATACGGCGAGGCAGACAAGCGCACAATGCAGTGGCAGACAAGCCTCAACAACGCAGAGGCTGAGCTGAACAATCTCAACAACCAGTTTGATGAGAACAAGCAGAAGATCGCCGACTCCGGCAAGGAGATGGGCAACCTCGGAGATATCGTGAACGGGCTGACGCAGAAGCTCGGCATTCAGCTGCCGGACGGAATGAAGTCCTCCATGAACGCCATGGGAAGCCTTGACGCGTCGTCCCTGGCGCTTGCTGGTACATTCGCTGCCGTCGCGGCAGCGATCGTAAAAGTCGAAAAGGCCATGATCTCCATGACGAAGGAATCTGCGTCTTTTGCCGACAACATCATCACGCTCTCCATGCAGACCGGCCAGACGACTGACCAGCTGCAGGAGTTTTCATACGCAACCGAGCTGATCGACGTCTCCGTCGATACCCTGCAGGGCAGCCTGACAAAACTGACCAATAACATGCAGGACGCGATGAACGGAACCGGTAACGCCAAGGACGCGTTTGACACTCTGGGCGTCTCCGTCACAAATACCGTTGACGGCAGTATGCGCAGTGCGAACGACGTTTTTTATGAGACGATCGACGCGCTCGGAAAGGTGAAAAATGAAACCGAGCGGGACGCCATGTCCATGGACATATTCGGACGCTCCGCGCAGGATCTGAATCCGCTGATTATTCAGGGGTCGGACACTCTCAAGGCCTACGCAGACGAGGCGCACAACGTCGGCTATGTGCTGGACGAAGAGGCGCTTTCCGCGCTCGGCGCGGTCGACGACGCGTACCAGCGCCTGCAGAAGACACAGGAGGGCGTCAAAAACCAGCTGGCCGCCGAGTTCGCGCCGTACCTCGAGGAATTTTACGGAGACGCGACGCAGGGCGTGAAGGATCTCGGGAAGGCAATCAAGGATTCCGGAATCGTCGACGCCTTCGGCATGCTGCTTGAGACCGTCGGCGACATCCTCAATCCAATGTCCGACCTGTCTAACAACCGCGTCCCGGCGCTGACCAACGCCCTGCGGCCGCTGGCGGAGGTCATGGCGCTGATCGCAGACACGGCGGACTTTTTTGCGGGCCTGTTTACGTTGGATTTTAAGAAAATGGGCAATGCCCTAGGCTTTGGATATGCAAGCGGAAACGGCAACAAGTACCAGACACTGCAGGACAGCTACGCGGCAAAATCGTGGGGCAGCAGCGCGTCCGACCTCTCCAAGGCGTACGAGGACGCCATTGCCCGCGGCGATTCATCCACCATCGGCATCACGGAGGACGAATGGGTCCGACGCTATATGGGAGGCAACGCCGCCGGCACGGACAACTGGGCGGGCGGCTGGACGCGGGTCAACGAAAACGGCCTTGAGCGGATCTATCTCCCATCCGGCTCGCGCATCCAGACGGCCAGCGAGACCCGCTACACGGGCGGCGGCGACATCTACATTGACAAAGTCATCATCCCGGCGTCCGATATCCGGGAGCTGAACGATATCGTGACGATCTTTACCAACGAGCGAATCACGCAGCGAATGGGGGCGAAGTAAGTGCCAACCGCAACAATATACGCAAATAAATCCGCATACTTGCCCTATGCGCACCCAAATACAAACGATCACAGCAGCACGACAATCATTCCATCCGACGCCGATAGAGACAAATTTCTCGTAGGATTTTCCGGGGCTCCAAATAGTATACGCTTTAAGCGGATCGACAAGTGTACGCTTTTTTTGCATGGTGTGGGGGACCAGCAGGGCTATAGCGGGAGCAAGGATGCTTGGTGGCATAGATTTAGAGCATATGAGCTCGCCGAGGCGTTTAACGCGGAGACTGTTACATACAATACCGCACCATCGGAGGGGACATACAAAGGGCGATGGGACCCTGAGGGGACGAGTGCTGCAGAGACAACCGGGCACATATGGCACTCGGGAGAAAACATCACAAAGGGTGGCTTGAGCAACTGGTATAGATACGGCATATCGGTGTGGACGATCAAATCGATCGACACCGCGTATAGCTCGTACAAGCCTTATATGGTCGTGTCGTATCTGGACGACGACGTGACTGTAACACCAACTGGGATGTCGCCGGCAAGCGGATATGTTCCGAAGGGCAGCACAAATGTCTTTTCGTGGGGGCTTGCGATCTCAGGAGAATGCCTGGAGGAGGTAAAGGCCACATCAACAACCTTCCGCTGGCGCGCCGGCAGCTCCGGCACGATCAATACAATTGCCTGCGGAACAGCGCAGAAAGTGACCGTCCCAGCCGGGACGTTTACAACGGACGATATCCAGTGGTCCGTATCCGTGACGCTGAATACCGGCGAGACAGTCACGAGCGACTGGATCACGTTGTCGACGGCGGAAGTTGCGTCGACGGCAAAACCTGTCTCCCCTGCCGGCATCGTCATCGACGCCACCATCGTCAACCGCTTTAGCTGGCAGCACATCATTTCCACCGGCACGCCGCAGAGCAAAGCTGATCTGCAATGGTCCGCCGACGGCGTGACGTGGAACACCCTCGCGACCGTCACGGGCGCGGATCAGTATTACGACGTCCCCGCGAACACCTTTACGAGCGGGACAAAATACTGGCGCGTGCGCACATACAACACCGACAACACGGCCTCGGCGTGGAGCGACGCGGCGGAATTTATCGCCATCAACGCGCCGTCCGCCCCGTCCATCGTCATCCAGTCCACCGGCCCGCGCCCGCGCATCACGTGGCAAACGTCGGAGCAGGAGGCCTATCAGCTGACGCTCTCCAACGGCTATGCATCCGGCACGGTATACGGCACGGACAAAGCATGGCGCTCGCCTGCCTATCTGGCCGACGGCAGCTATACCGTCCGAGTCCGCGTGCAGAATAAATACGGCATGTGGTCAGAGTGGAGCGCCGCTGCCCTGCACGTCTCCCATACCGAGGGCGAAGCGATCACCCTGACCGTCTCTGCCGGGCGCGAGGCGGCGCTCAGCTGGCAGACGGCTGGGAGCTATGACTTTTACCTGATCGCGCGGGACGGCGTCGCCATCGCACGCACAGGCACCAAGGAATACACCGACAAACGAAGCATCGGCTCTGTCACCTACCGCGTCCGCGGCTGCTACGACGACAGCGATAACTACGGCGTGTCCAATTCGGATACCGTCGAGATCCTGCCGGAGACCAATACGATCTGCGACCTCTCGACCGGCGTCTGGCTCGACATGCGCCTGTCCGAGACGCAGCTGCGCACCAACCGCGTCAGCTTTGCGGCCGGCGTCAGCACGGTCCACCTGGCCGGGCTTGCCTACCCCGTGGAGGAGCGCAGCGAGCAGCGCGACCGGTCACTCGCTGTCGCCTGCGCATGGCCGCACAGACAGCGCGCCAGCGCGCTCGCGCTCGAGGCCCTTGTCGGGCGGCTTGTCTGCCTGAAAGATCACTACGGCAACATGGCGATCGGCACGCTGCCGTCGCTGGAGAGCAACAGCGACGAGTTTATGCGGCGGTACTCCTTTACCGTCACCCATACCAATCAGGAGGAGGCGATCACCCTTGACCCGTGACGTCCGATACCGCGTCGACGTCCTGCGAAACGGCGCGCCCATCACGCAGCTCCAATGGGCCGACGGCGACGCGCCGCAGATCATCGCCAGCCGAGACGCGACGATCCACACGAGCCTAAAGGGTACATTCCGTCCGAACCAGGACGTCGACTATCTCTCTGATGAGCTCCAGCCTGTCGCGATCATCGACGGGATGGAGACACCGCTCGGCGTATACCAGACGGCGACGCCGAGCACGAAGGGCAGCGCCGGTCAGCGGCGAGTAGAGATCGAAGCATACGACCGCTGCTGGCGCGTCTACAGTAACCGTACAGAGACGATCCTGCACCTCACTGCAGGATCGTCGTACATCACGGAGATCCGCAAGCTCCTGACGGCCTGCGGCATTGCGCTTGTCATCGCGACGCCGTCCGACACGACCTTGCAGACAGACCGCGAAGACTGGGACATCGGAACCAGCTATCTGACGATCGTAAACGACCTGCTTGCGGAGATCAACTACAACAGCCTGTGGTTCGACGCTTCCGGCGTCGCCCGGCTTGAGCCGTATCAGGAGCCGAGCGCGCAGAACATCGACTGGGCGTACGGCACGACGGATCTCTTTCTTCCGGCCCAGCATCCGGGGCCGAGCTTTTCAGATGAAGAGGACATCTTTGACGCTCCGAACGTCTTTATATGCGTCTGCTCAAACCCGGATATGGAGCAGCCAATGGTTGCGACAGCAGTCAACGACAATCCGCAGTCGCGCAAATCCACCTTCCGCCGCAACATGCGTATCGCGTCGCTCATCAAGGTCGACAACATCGCCTCGCAGGATGAGCTGCAGGCCTACGCTGACCGCATGCGCAACGAATCCCTGCTGTCCGCTCGGGCGATCACGTTTTACACGCTCAACGACCCCGGACACGGCATCGGAGACGTAGTTGCGCTCACGCATGACGACATCGGCGGCATTTATCTCGAGACAGGCTGGCAAATGCAGCTGTCGGCCGGAAGCCTTATGACACACTCTGCAAAAAGGACGGTGATCGCATAATGGAGGGCGTGGACAGCCTGTATACCGAAACTCCGGAGGAGCCGACCGGCGAGGAGCAGCAGCCTTTTCAGCTCGCGACCGTCGCGAGCGTGGAGGCAGACGGCCTGACCCTGACGCTGGACGGCGCAGAAGAGCCGACCGAGAAACACTACAAATGCAACACTGCCGTACAATTTTCCGCCGGGCAGCGCGTGACCGTGCTGGAGCTGTCCGGTAGTAAAGTCGTAATGTTTGCCGTAGGAAATCCGGGCGCGGACGCTGCATCCGGCATCCCGCCAGGCGGAAGCGCCGGACAGGTGCTGATAAAAGCGTCCGCCGAAGATTACTCGCTAAAGTGGGGTAGCATCTCGGGCTTGCTGCCGACCGGCGGTACAGATGGACAGGTGCTGCTGAAAGACGGCGCGACAGATTACGCCGTAAAGTGGGGCAGTCTGACGGGAGCGCTCCCGACCGGCGGAACAGCCGGACAAGTGCTCAAAAAATCATCCGCCACGGACTACGCATGCAGCTGGGGCAGCATCGACGGAACTCTGCCAACTGGCGGCACCGACGGCCAGGTTCTGCTCAAAAACGGCTCGACCAACTACGCCGTCAAATGGGGCAGCATCACTGGCATGCTGCCGAAAGGAGGGTCGAACGGGCAAGCCCTTAAAAAATCATCCTCCGCGGACTATGCATGCACGTGGGGAGACGTCGAAGGTACGCTCCCATCCGGCGGCACAGACGGCCAGGTGCTCCTGAAAAACGGATCGACGGCCTACGCCGCCAAGTGGGGCACAGTATCTGCCGCAGAACTCAAGAGCGGGTACAATTCTTTAGAACTGAAAACAAAAACCCTGACGCCGTCTTCGACGGGCTTTGAGATCGGCACGTACAATGCGCCGGTCACGGTCCGGGCAGCAAGCGTCGTTTTGTACTACAACAATTACAACTACTGCACGCTGACTTGCACCAGCGCGAAAAAACTGGCCGTGAACGGCACGGCGATCGGCTAAGGAGGATCCGTATGAAATTGTATGATATTGCACTCGCCGCGAAGCCGCTGCAGAAACTCATCGAGCAGGATCTGCCGCTCCGGCAGGCGTATGAGCTGGCGATCCTCGCAACAAAGCTCAATCCGACGCTCGAATTTTACGGCAACCAGCTCGTGAGCGGGCGGCCGCAGGCGGAGCTGAACAGCCTCGACGCAGATCTGCCGGAGCTGACGCGGATCGAGCTGCCGCTTGATCTGGATATCAAGCTTTCTGCGGGCGACGTCAAATGTCTGGAGCCGTTTGTGATCTTCAAGGGGGCGAACGACGTATGATCATCATCCATTGCGCCCGGGCGTGTGCGCATCTGGCGTCGCCGCCGGAGCTTCTGACGGCGGGCATGGCAAAGGCCGTGACCGTTGAGTTCGTGTTTTCTGACGATTGGGACGGGCTGATGAAGACAGCCGTCTTCTCCTCCGGCAGAACTACCGTGGATGTGCTGGAAAGCGCGTGGGACGGTAACAAGGTTGTGGTGCCGCATGAAATTCTGGCAGACGCGGGGCCGATCGCACGCGTCGGCGTCTACGGCGCAAACGCGGACGGGCTGATATTGCCGACAGTGTGGGTAACGCTCGGCAAAGTCATGCCGGCGGCAGAGCCGTCCGGAGATCCGGGGGCAGACCCGACACTGCCGATCTGGGCGCAGCTGCAGAAGCAGATCGGCGATCTGGACGGCCTCAAGACCTACAACAAGGGCAACCTCGTCGACGCCATCAACGAGGCCCGCAGCTCCGGCGGCTCCGGCGGCGGAGGCTACACCATCGGCGACGGCCTCAAGCTGGACGCGGCCACCAATACCCTGTCCGTCGACACGGCGGAGACCGTGGAGAAGGACAACACCAAGCCCGTAACCAGCGCCGCCGTGTATACGGAGGTCGGAAACATCAACGCCCTGCTGGCGACAATCTAAAGGAGTGATTTTATGAGTACACAGACGGAAATTACCAGACTGCAGACCGCGCGGAACAAGTTGCGCACATGGCTCGTCGGCCTTGGCCTCGCCGCGAGCACGGATAAACTCGACGCGCTGGCCGACAAGGCCGCCGCCATCAAAAACAACGGCGCGGTCGACGCGCAGGTCAAGGAGGGCGAGTCCTACACCGTCCCGAAGGGCTATCACAACGGCTCCGGCACGGTCAAGGGCGTCTCCGGCGGCGGCAACTACAACCTGCAGGCCAAATCCGTCACGCCGACAAAGGAGCAGCAGTCCGTCGCTCCGGATCAGGGCTACTATGGCCTGTCTTCCGTCACCGTCGGCGCCATCCCGGAAAACTATCAGGACGTGTCCGCGACAACCGCCGCGCCCGGCGACGTGCTGGCGAATAAAGTCTTTATCGACGCCGACGGCGTGACGCAGGCCGGCACCATGCCGGACAACGGCGCAGTATCCAAGGTGCTGGACGCCACGACCGGCAATCAGGAATACACCGTCCCGGCGGGCAAGCACTCCGGCACGGGCAAGGTATCTGTCGTGCTGGAAACCAAGTCCGCCACGCCTGCCGAGACCGCGCAGGACATCACGCCAACCAAGGGAAAAGTCCTCGGCAAAGTAACGGTAGGCGCGATCCCCGCCAAGTACAAAGACGTTTCCGGCGTGACTGCCGGAGCGGCTGACGTGCTGGACGGCAAGTTTATCGTGCTGGCCGACGGCAGCAAGGTCGAGGGCACGATGGCCAACAACGGCGCGATCGCAAAGACCATCGACGGCCTGACACAGACAAGCGTCGCGGTCCCGGCGGGCTACACCTCCGGCGGCACGGTCAGCCTGACCGACGCGATCGAAACGGCACTCGCCGCGATCTGAGGAGGCCACCATGAGTATCCAAAGCGAAATCGACCGCATTATCACGGCAGTCGGCGCGGCGTATGACGCGGTAGACTCCAAAGGCGGCACAGCCCCTGCGGCACAGACCATCGGCGGACTTGCAACAGCAGTCGGCACGATTCCGACCGGAATCGCGCCGAAGCTGATTGTAACGGTATCTGCTGGCGCGACGGTCACGGCGACAAACGGCTCAAAAACGATCAGCGGAACCGCCGACAGCACCGGAGTTTGTACGCTTCTCGTGCCGGAACCTGGTACATGGAGCGTATCTGCAACGCTGGGCGGGCAAACGTCCAACACAAAATCTGTATCCATCACGGACAGCTACGCGGTGGCGCTGACGTTCTTCTCCGCGACGATCACCGTCACCGCAGACTCCGGTGCATCTGTCACGCTGAAAAAGGGCTCGGCAACAATCGATACAAAGACAAGTGATGGGACGGTAGTTTTTACCGTAACAGAGACGGGTACATATACCGTCGAGGCTACAAAGAACGGGCAGACGAGGAGCGGCTCCGTCAATGTCGTTTCCGGCACGACCTCTTATGCACTGACACTCGTTTTCGTGAGCTCTGTGCTTAATGACAACGATTGGAGCGTTATCAAGTCCGTTTCCGACGCGGGACAGGGCGCGAACTATTGGAGCATCGGCGACCGAAAGGCGGTCACGCTGAACGGCACGGTCGGCGCGCTGACGCTATCCAATTACACGACATATGTGTTCATCATCGGGTTCAACCATAATGCGAGCGTCGAGGGTGAGAACCGGATCCATTTCCAGCTTGCAAAGACCGCGCTCTCCGGCGGTACGGACGTTTGCCTATGCGACAGTTCCTACAACGACTTAATCTCGGCAACCGGCTATTTCTCCATGAACAGCAGTCGAACGAACACCGGCGGATGGGAGAGTTCGCAAATGCGTACAAACATTTGCGGGACGAGCCTCTCGAGCTATTCCGGGACGATTATTGCAGTCATTCCGGCGGCGCTCCGTGCCGTACTCAAGTCCGTTACCAAGTACACCAACAACACCGGCGTCAGCACGTCGGCGGGCGCGGTAACGGCAACTACAGATTTCTTTTTCCTGCTATCGGAATACGAAGTTTTCGGTAGCATCAACTATGCGAATACCGGCGAGCAGAGCAAACAAAAGCAATACACCTATTATTCCGCCGGGAATAGCAAAATCAAGTACAAGCACAGCGACCTGAGTGCCGCTGCTGTCTGGTGGCTTCGCTCTTCCAAAAAGGACGGCTCATACTATTTCGTGCTTGCGGGCAACAACGGCACGGTAACCGTCAGCCTCGCGGACTTTTCCCTCGGCTTCGCGCCCGGCTTTTGCGTATGAGGGACAAACGCATGGAGTATATCGTATATAAGCGATTTCGCGGAGTGGGAATAGACGGGGAATTTAATCTCCGGTACGGAACGGCTGTAACGGAAGACGACGGGTTCCTGATTGCTCCGGACGGCAGACTGATATGCGCCATAACATCTGAAAACGGATGGGCGCATTTCAGGCCGAATACGCAGGAAGGAGCCGAGCGGCAGAAAATGCTGAACGATCTGTACAGCTGGTACACGAAAAACGGCTGCGGTGAAGACTTTACGGATGACAAATGGCCGGGGCAGGAAAACGGCTACTGGAAAAACCGGCTGCGTACCGCAAGCACAAGCCGGCTGAAACAAATATACGCGGAAAAGATCGGAGGGAAAACATGTATATCGTCACAAAAGCAGGAACGTTTGACGGATACGCAGACAGTGTAATCCCAATCAAACTGCACCAGAACGGATGCTATGTCCCATGCGGGGAAAGCGAAGCGGATGGATTCTGCGCAAAAAAGGCGATCATGCAGACGGACAAGGACGGGAAGGAATATAGGACGCTGGATGATACAGTGTACCGGCTGGAAGGGCATACGCTAAAAGGCAATGAGCCGGTCGGCACCTACGAGCAGCATGGCGCAGCCGTCCCGCTGACCGAGGCGGAAGCCGCGCTTGCAGAACTGGAGGCAGCCTATGACGCAGGATAAACTGGAAAAGCTCAAAACCGCCATCAAGGACGGCAAGCTGGTGCAGGCCGCGGGCGGAATCACGGAGGCCGTGACGCAGTCGGACAAGCTGGGCTACGACTGGCGCAACATCTACGTCAACAAGATCCTCGTCCGGCAGGAGTACGTTGAGCAGGCCGTAAAACAGGGCACGGCGGACAATCCAATCGCGTGGGCTTCCGGCATGGCCCTCATCCAGAACGCCTACTACACGCATGGCGGCGAAACAAAGGTCTGGATGGGAGAGGCAGGGAAAAAGGCCGACTGGACAGACGCGGCCTTTGTGCCGATCTGATAGCACGGGAGGGAGAACACCATGGACACAAAGACTATCATCGTTACGCTCGTCTGTGCCGTGCTCGGCTCGTCCGCGCTGACGGCGGTCGTCAATGCCGTCGTCGGCGCGATACAGAAAAAGCGCGGCAAGGCCACGACGCAGGATACGCACCTAGCCGAGATCGACAAAAAGCTCGGGAAAATGCAGGAGCATCAGGATGAGCAGTATCTGGCGATCCTCCGGCTGACCATCATGTCGGAGGAAATGCCAATGGCCGAGCGTCTGATTGCCGGGCAGAAATACGTCAAGCTGGGCGGAAACGGCGACGTGAAAAAATTCCTGCACCAGCTGGAGGCGCAGTGCGAACATAGCAGTGCGCAATAAATTGGGAGGCAGATATGCGGGTAAAAGGCAAGTGGAGCAAGGGCGAAATGGCGCGAACCATTGTTGTGTATCTGCTCCAGCTCATCACGACGGTAATTGTCTGGGCCTGCGCTCTGAAAACCGTCGCCGTCCTAATTGCAGTCATCCGCAGCCCGGAGCTCGGCGCGTCGGTCGACCTGTCCGACGTGCTCGGCTTTACCGGCTGGGCAACCATCACAGAGCTTGGCCTGCTTGCCTTCAAGCGGGTTTTTGCGAAGAAAAATGAAACAGTCGAATAGCGAAAGGAGTAATTACATATGGACTACACACAGATCATCTCGGCAGTGATCGCGCTCATCAGCGCGCTCGTTTCGGCATTTTTGATCCCGTGGCTCAAAACAAAGATCGACGCGGACAAGCTGCAGACCATCCGGGCATACGTCGAAATCGGCGTAAAGGCTGCGGAGCAGCTCTATGACGCGACGGACGGCCCGGCGAAAAAAGCGTATGTTCTCAGCTTTTTGGCTGAAAAAGGGATCACATTTGATAGCGAGGTTATTGATAAATTGATCGAGGCAGCCGTGCTGCAGCTGCACCACGAGCTGTACGGGAGTGAGCGGGTATGAGTTACGTTATGAGAGCGTCCGAGCTTGTAAAAAGGCATATCGAAGTCGCGAAGAACTATAAAACCGTGTACATGTGGGGCTGCTTCGGCTCGCCGGTCACGGATGGGATCATCGCAGAGAAGGCCAAGCAATACCCAGACTGGTACGACGCAGCAAAGCAGGCCAGATTCCGCGGGCTGATCGGGAAGGGCTACTTTGGCTTTGACTGCGTGAATCTCACAAAGGGGATCCTGTGGGGCTGGAACGGAAACAAAAATGCCTACCACGGCGGCGCACGCTACGCCGGAAACGCCGTCCCGGACGTCTCCGCAGACGGCATGATCGCGAAGTGTCAGGACGTATCCGCGTCCGGCTGGGACAAACTCGTCCCAGGCGAAGGCCTGTGGATGCCCGGACACTGGGGCATGTACATCGGAGACGGCTTGGCCGTTGAGTGTACGCCCATCTGGGATAATGGCGTGCAGATCACTGGCGTCGGCAACATCGGTGTCAAGGGCGGCTACAACAGCCGCGTATGGCAGAAGCACGGCAAGCTCCCGTGGGTGGACTACAACACGAAAACCGTCGACAAGGCCGTCGAGGACGCCAAGAAGACCATCAAGGCAAAGGCCGGACTTGCGGACAACACGATCAAATATCTTGCCGATTACAAGTACGGCGATGATCTCCTGAAAAAACTGGCTGCTGCCATGAGATAAAACCTGCCAGGACGGCGGGCAGAAGGGAGTGACAGCAAATAACTGCGCGGCTGGCTCTGCCGAAGGAGCTGGAACACCTCACGCGCAGCGACTGGGAGCGCATCACTGACGAGGGCATACTGGATCAGATCGATCAGCAGATCGTGAAGCTTTATATCGTGCGCAGGCTCCCGCAGATGGACGCCGCCGCCGAGATCGGCGTCGACCGCAAAACCATCTCCCGCCGCCTGCCGCACATCATCACAATTGCCCGCCGCATCGCCGGAAGGCAGCATACAGAGTAAAAGCCCGTGGAGTGATCCACGGGCTTTTATTTTTCGGATTTTCAAAATTTACTGTTACACGTTTTTGCTCAAGATCTCCGCGGCCATCGCGATCACATACGGCGGGCATGCGCGCTCACCGAGGCACCAGCCCTGCACGGTGCGCAGGGGGACGTTAAAATACTGTGCAAAGCCGGTCTGTGACAGTCCGTATTTTTTAAGCAGCTCCGGGACTGTGCAGTGCGCGCCGTCCCAAACCGCGCAGAGCAGTGCAAGCCGTTCCGCTGGGATCTCGGCGTCTGCAGCGTCGCCCCAGATGCTTGATAGTGCCAGATCCGAGATATAGGCGTCGCGGTCAGTGTATGCGCCGGTTTCGGCGTAGAGAGCAGCGCGGATTGCGGGTGTGAGTTTCATGTGGACTCCTCCTCATTTTTGCAATTTTCGGCGTCGCCGCGCACATCGTCGGCGGCAAGCGACAGAATCTTCGCGGCCATAGCAATGATATAAGGCCTGCATACGATTTTTCCAGAGCACCATTTACTAACGGTGCTAACGTCAATGCCGAAATATTCGGCAAACCGACTTTGCGGTATGTCGTACCGGTCGAGCAGGTCGCGGAACGTCACCGGAACGCAGTCAAGGTCATCACGGACCGTCTTCCTTGGCGGCTTCCGTCTGCGCGGCTTCCGCATGGGCGGCTCTACCGTCCTTTTTATCGCAGACGGGACGCGCGAGCAGCGCGGGCAAAACCGCTGATTCCCGGCGGCAATGGTATATTCAGCGCCGCACATCTCACAGGTTGCCGTATCACCCAGGTGCCGCCGGGATATGTTGAGTTTCAGCGCATCCGCGCACTTAGGGCAATATTTTTGCCTTGGCCCTGTCAGTGTGTAAATGGTGCCGCACCGTGCGCACACGTCCGTTGTGCCCAACCTTCGGGGGCCGTTTCCGGCAGACGCTCTCACGTATGCGCTCCGGTCTTCGGTGCGCTTAATCGGCGCGCACTCCGGGCAGTAGCTTTGCGCGGGAGCGGTTATAATATATGGCTTCCCGCAGCTGACGCAGAAGTCCGTACCGCCAATCTTTCTGCGTCCGCCGTCCGGCAGTCTCCCCGCTGCCATCGATTAAAATGCCTCAAGCGGGCGGTGGGTCAGTGCGCAGTGGACGGCATCGGCAAGCTGCTGCATCGTCATGTGACGGGACGTGTTGCAGACGTGAATCACGTCATGGTCGTGATATTCCGCCCAGCTGCTCATCGGGGATCCGACGTGCCAGGATTCGAGGAGCTCACCGGTCGCCTTGTCATAGGAAATCTGGCTGTAGCCGTTGCTGCTGTTGATCGTCGCGCCGGACGTCTTCCGCAGGCCGATCATTTTAATACCGTAAGTGTTGAGTGCCATTTTTGTTACCTCCCGGCTTATCGCCTTGATTTATCTTATGGCTTTATTATACGCTCAATGAGCGTAAAAGTCAAGAGGAAAAATGAAAAAATCAAAAAATAAATGGTACATAAATGGTACACAGACGTCCCGCAAATGTCCCCCAGCGGAGCGGGGGACACGGTAGACTGAGGATAGGAGCTGGCCAGCTTACTTACTTTTACCGGAGGATTTTATATGGAATACGCAAGTAAGGGACTCGCAGGGACTGCGCTGGGCTTTGGCATCGGCGGCGCCGCGCTGGGTCTGGCAAACGGCGGGCTCGGCAATCTGCTGGG
>OIYG01001359.1_pt1 | contig 18599 bp, 16 predicted proteins | sample 1587861 | NCBI WGS metagenome assembly OIYG01 (sample SAMN03283272) | human gut metagenome | biome: human-associated habitat; material: feces | host: Homo sapiens | place: Peru | collected 2012 | reverse complement strand
GTGCTCCTTCAATTATCGTTCAAAATGAAAAGAGAATGCTTCAAGAGGCTGTTGATGCTTTATTTGACAATGGTCGTCGTGGTAAGAGTGTTACTGGTGCAGGAAATCGTCCTCTTAAATCACTTTCTAGTATGTTAAAAGGTAAGCAAGGTCGTTTTAGACAAAACTTACTTGGTAAACGTGTTGATTATTCTGGTCGTTCTGTTATTATAGTTGGACCAAGTTTGAAAATGTATCAATGTGGTCTTCCTAAGGGTATGGCTCTTGAACTGTTTAAACCTCATGTTATTCATGGTTTAGTTGAAAAGGGTATTGCTCATAATATTAAAGCTGCTAAGAAGCTTATTGATAATCAAGATGAAAGAGTTTGGGATGTTGTTGAAGAAGTTATTAAAGAACATCCAGTTATGCTTAATAGAGCTCCTACTTTACATAGACTTGGTATTCAAGCATTTGAACCTAAGTTAATTGGAGGTAAGGCTATTAGACTTCATCCTCTTGTTTGTCCAGCATTTAATGCGGATTTTGATGGGGATCAAATGGCTGTTCATGTACCTTTATCTGAAGAAGCTCAAGCTGAAGCTAGACTTTTAATGCTTGGTGCTAATAATATTCTTCATCCTAAGAGTGGGGAACCAGTTGTTACTCCTGCTCAAGATATGGTTCTTGGTAATTATTATCTTACTATGGAAGAATCTGATGAAGATGAAGGTCGTGTGTTTAAGGATTCTAATGAGGCTATTATGGAATATGAAAGAGGAGACTTAAAGATTCATACTAGAATTGCTCTTAAAGTTAACTCATTTAAACATAAATTGTTCTCTGAAGAACATAAAGATGATTATTTAGTTACTACAGTTGGAAAACTTATATTTAATGAGATTCTTCCTGATACATTCCCTTATATAAATGAACCTACTAAGGAAAATATTGAAAAGATAACTCCTAGTAAATATTTCTTAAAACCTGGTACTAATATAAGAGAAGCTATTAAGGAAATGCCTCTTGTTGAACCTTTCCCTGTTAAGACTTTGAAACAAATAATTGCTCAAATATTTAAACTTTATAAAACTACAGAAACTTCTATTATGCTAGATAGGCTTAAGGATTTAGGATTTAAGTATTCTACTGTAAGTGGTGCGACTGTTTCTACTCATGATGTTGCAACTAGTAGTTCTAAACCTAAGATTATTGCAGATTCTAAGAAGACTGTAGATAAGATTAATAAACAATATTCTAGAGGTTTAATTACTGAAGAAGAAAGGTATGAAAGTGTTATTCAGGTTTGGTATAAGGCTAAAGATCAAGTTCAAGCTGAACTTCAAGATATCGCTGATAAGTCTCTTACTAATCCAATATTTATGATGATGAAATCTGGTGCTCGTGGTAAGATTTCTCAATTCGTTCAACTTTCTGGTATGCGTGGACTTATGTCTAAACCAGGTGGTCGTGTTATAGAAATTCCAGTTATTTCTTCATTTAAAGAAGGGTTATCAGTTTCTGAATTCTTCTTATCTACACATAGTGCTCGTAAGGGTAGTGCGGATACAGCACTTAATACTGCATCTTCTGGTTACTTAACAAGAAGACTTGTAGATGTTTCTCAAGATGTTATTGTTAAGGAAGATGATTGTGGTACTGATTTTGGTGTTACAGTTGAAGCATTTATTAATGATAAAGATAATACTGTTATTGAAAACCTTTATGATCGTATTGTTGGTAGATATGCTAGTAAGAAGATTATTAATCCTGAGACTAAGGAAGTAATTGTTGAAAAAGATGGTCTTATCAATGAAAAAGAAGCTGAAAAGATTGTTGCTGCTGGTATAACTAAAGTTGAAATTAGAAGTGTTCTTACTTGTAATACTCATAATGGGGTTTGTCAAAAATGTTATGGTAGAAACTTAGCTACTGGTAATATTGTGGAAATAGGTGAAGCTATTGGTATTATGGCTGCTCAATCTATTGGGGAACCTGGTACTCAACTTACTATGAGAACATTCCATACTGGTGGAGTTGCTGGTGGTGAAGATATTACTCAAGGTCTTCCACGTGTTGAAGAATTGTTTGAGGCTCGTAATCCAAAAGGACAAGCTACTATTGCTACTACTGCTGGTAAGATTAAGGATATTAAAGAAGAACATGGTAAATATAAAATCATTATTAAGAATAAAGTTGAAGAAATTGAACATATTACTAATTATGGTGCTAAGTTAAGAGTTCAAAAAGGTGATGAGGTTGCTGTAGGTGAAAAACTTACTGAAGGTAATATTAGTCCAAAAGAACTTCTTGCTGTTACTGATCCAATAACTGCTCAAACTTATATTTTAAAAGAAATTCAAAAAGCTTATAGGGCTCAAGGTGTTGATATTAGTGATAAACATATTGAGGTTGTTGTAAGTAGGATGATTTCTAAGATTAGAATATCTGATGGTGGGGAAACTGAATTATTAATTGGTAGTCTTGTTAATATTAAAGACTTTACTGATGTTAATAAGGATGCTATTCTTAAGGGTAAAAAACCTGCGACTGGTAAACCAATTCTTCTTGGTATTACTAAGGCATCTCTTGAAACTGAATCATTCTTATCTGCGGCATCATTCCAAGAAACTACTAGAGTTCTTACTGATGCATCTATTAAAGGTAAGGTTGATACTTTACAAGGACTTAAGGAAAATGTTATTATTGGTAAACTTATTCCTGCGGGAACTGGTGCTAAACAATATCGTGATGTTTCTTATGAACTTAAAAAACAATTTATGTCTGAAGAACCTTTAGAGGCTTTAGAAGACGAACTTATGTAATATAGGACTAACTGTTATGGTTAGTTCTTTTTTGTTTTATTTGTTATAATATACTTGTAGAGTAATGTTTGTGGGAAAAAGTTTAAATAATAGTTCAAATTTAATAAAGGAGAGTGTAATGGAAAAGTTTATTGATATTAGAGGGTTAAGTAAAAAAGAAGTGCTAAGTTTACTTGATGATATGTTTGCTATTATTAGTTTTAATATGAAGAGTATAATAAATACTGGAAATACTGGGGATGAGGATTATAAAAGTTGGAAGAGCTCTATGTTAAAAGAACTTGATAATAATCATAAGAAATGGATTGGGGCTTTTGAGAATAATATGTTAATTGGATATTTTCTATATAAGATAAATGATAATAATGTTAGTTTAGATGAAATACAGGTTGTTAAAAATCATCAGGGAGATGGTTATACTTTTATTAAATTATTTAAGTATGTTTTAAAAGATTGTGATATTAAGGATACATATATGGTAACAACTTATGTTAATAATAATAATGTTAAATCCAAAGCTATAGTAAATAAATTTGGTTTTGAAGTTTTTGAGAAAAAGGAAAGGGGATTAAAATATATAAATAGTTTTTGTAACTTAAGAAAAAAATTAGAAAAGTATGTTATGTAATAAAAATGACTTATTTAGTTTAATTATTAGTATTTTTATTTTGTTTACTTGTTTTTGTTTATTTGATATAATTTGTTTATGTGAGGTGTGGTGTTTGTGGAAAATAAGTTTTTAGAGGCTATAAAGAAGCGTGAATATTTTGAGAATTTTATTACTCGTAGTATCAAGTGTTCTAATGCTATAGAGGGTAATACTTTGAGTTATGCTGAAACTTATTCTATTGTTTTTAATGATGAGTCTCTTCCTTTGCAAAATGTTAATCCTAGAGAACTTTATGAGGCTATTAATTTGAAATATGCTATTGATATGTCTCTTAATAATTTAAATAGGTTGGATAATGGTATTATTGTTAAATTTGGAGATATTATTAATAAAAATATTAAAGATACTTCTGGTTATAGAAAGATTCAAAATTATATTAATGGGGCGGATTTTGTTCCTCCTAAACCTGAGTTAGTTCCTAGTTTGATGAGTGAGCTTTTGTATGAGTTTGATAATAGTGAATGTAATATTTTTGAAAAGATTGCTAAGTTTCATATTAATTTTGAACATATTCATCCTTTTGAGGATGGTAATGGTAGAGCTGGTCGTTTACTTATTAATCATCAATTGATTAGTAATAATGAGATTCCTATTGTTATTGATGATAGTGATAGGATCAGATACTTTAATTTGATACAAAATTATGATATTGATGGATTTGTTTTGTTTATTAAAGAACTTCAAGAGAGAGAAATGCTTAAGATGAAGGAATATGATGTGTATTAAGAATAATGATTATGCTTAATGATCATTATTTTTGTTTACTTGTTTTTGTTTATTTTGTATAATAAGTATGGTGATTTTATGAATAAAAAAGTTGTAGTATTTGGAGGAGGAACTGGAATTAGTTTTTTAGTTCGTGGTCTTAAGGAGTTTCCTGTTGATATAACTACTGTTATTAGTGTTTCTGATAATGGTTCTTCGACTGGTAAGCTTCGTGAGGAGTTTTTTATGCCTGCGATGGGTGATGTGCGTAAGGTTATAGTTGCTCTTAGTAATGCTGATGATAAGATTAAGGAATTGTTACAGTATAGGTTTGATACTTATACTGATTTAGATGGTCATGCTGTTGGGAATTTAATTATGGCTGCTATGTATAATATTACTGGAAGTCTTAAGGAAAGTATTAGGGTTCTTAGTGATTTTTTGAAGGTTCGTCATAAGATTCTTCCTTTGTCTGAGGATTATCTTACTTTGATGGCTGAGACTACTAGTGGTGATATTATTCACGGTGAGAGTGAAATTGGACATGATAGGCGTAAGATAAAGAAGGTTTTTTATGATGAGGTTCCTAATGTTGATCCGGAGATTATTTCTGAGATTAAATCTTGTGATTTGATTATTTTTAGTATGGGTAGTTTATATACTAGTTTAATACCTAATCTTCTTTCTAAGGATATTATTGATGCGATTGATGAGAGTAAGGCTAGGATACTTTATACTTGTAATGCTGTTGATCAGGTGTTTGAAACTGAGGATTATACTGTTTCTGATCATGTTAAGATTATTAATGATTATCTTGGTAAGAGAAAGATTGATTCTGTTTTAGCTGCGGATAGTAAGCTTCCTTCTTTGGTTCTTGATAAGTATATTTCTGCTGAGAATAAGAGTCTTGTTAAGATTGATGAAGATAAGATTCGTGATTTGGGATGTGAACTTATTAAAGAGGATTTGCTTGTTATAGAGGGTAATTATATTCGTCATAATGGACTTAAACTTGCTACTAGTATATTTAACTATTTGATGAGGTGATTTTGTGTCTTTTACTACGGAAATTAAGAATGAGATATGTTCTAATGATTATTCTAGGCTTGAGAATATTTGTCTTTTATCTGGTTTTCTTAGAAATAATATTTCTATTTCTGATAATAGTTTTGTGGTTGTTTCTGAGAATCCTAAGGTTGTTAGAAAGATATTTTCTTTGTTTAAGGAATTGTTTGATATAAATCCTTGTATTTCTTCTTTGAAGGGTAATAGTTTTAATAAGAGTTATTATAATATTGTTGTTTCTGATAAGGTTTCTAGTATTTTGAGTAGTCTTATGGTTTGTGATAATGGTGTTATGTTTCCTTCTGTTCCTTCTTATTTTTTGGATGATGAAGACTTAAAGAGGGCTTATTTGCGTGGTGTTTTTCTTGCTAAGGGTAGCATAAATGATCCTAAGAAGTCTAGGTATCATATGGAGTTTTTGGTTGATAGAAGTGATGAGGCTTATTTTATTTGTTCTTTGCTTTTGTATTTTGGGATAAGTGCGAAGGTTATTCCTAGGGATAAGGGTTATATGACTTATGTTAAGGAAGCTGAAAAGATTGGTGATTTTCTTAGGATAGTGAGTGCTAATAATGCTATTTTATATTATGAGGACATACGTATATATAGGGATCATAAGAATATGACTAATAGGCTTAATAATTGTGAACAGGCTAATGTTGATAGGACTATTGATACTTGCCGCAAGCAGATTGCTGATATTGATTTGATTAAGAAGTATTCTTATTTTGATAGTCTTTCTGATAAGCTTAAGGAGGTTATTTTTTATCGTGAGAAGTATCCTGAAGTTTCTTTGTCTGAGCTTAGTTATATTATGAGTTCAGAGACTTCTTCTAATATTACTAAGTCTGGTCTTAGTCATAGGTTTAGAAAGGTTCATGAGATTGCGGATAAAATTAGAAATGAAAAGAGTTAAGATTGTTTCTTAACTCTTATTTTGTGAATAGTTTTGGTATATTTTTTTTAGGAAGCAACATTTTTAGTTCTTTATTGATGGTTATTTTGTATTTCTTTTTTTCGTCTTTTAGTTTTTCTCCGTCTATTGTCCAGTTATTTTTTATTTTTTCGTTAAATGTTATTTCTACTTTGTCGCTTGTGTGACAGTATATACCTGGTACGTTTGTTATTCCTGTTTTTATTAATAGTATTAGTGTTTTTACTAGATCTTTTCTTCTGTTGATGTTACAGAACATTATTTCGAATTTATTATCGTCTAGTTTTACATTTTTATATATGTTGTTTAATCCTGCAATTCTGTTTGCATTTGAGATTAGTATTAGTGAGTAGAATCCGTGATATGTTTCGTTATTTACTGTGTATTCTAGTTCGTATAGTTTTGTTATTTGAAAGAATTCTTTTACTCCGTTTATGAGGTATGCTAGGTGTCCTAGTTTCTTTTTTAGTTTTCTTGATGTTTGATAGGGTACGTTTATGAATTTTCCGAATCCTGCGACATAGAAGAATGGTTGGTTGTTTATTAGTCCTATATCTACGTTTTTTATTTCCCCTTCTAGGATTTTTTCTAGGCTTTTTAGGATGTTTTTGTTAAGTCCTAGCATGTGTCCTATATCGTTGGTTGTTCCAACTGGGATATGTGATAGTAATAGTTTTTCTTCTCGCAGGTAGTTTCCTTGGACTATTTCATTAAATGTTCCGTCTCCTCCGATTGATAGGACTAGGTCGGCATATTTGAGATTTTTTACATGTCTTTTTGCATCTCCGTGTTTTTCTGTGTAATAGATATGTGTTTTATATTCATGTTCTTGTAGTTTGTTTATTACTTCATTGATTGTTTTTCTTTTTATGCCTTTACCACTTTCTCTGTTACAGATTAGTTCACAGTTTTTCATCTTATCACCAATTTAATTATACATAAATTATTTTTTGTTTTCAATAATTTTGTCTATTAGACCATAATTTTTGGCTTCTTTTGCTGATAAGAAGTAATCTCTTTCTGTGTCTTTTTCTATTTGTTCTAGGGATTTTCCTGTGTTTTTTGACATTATTTTGTTTAGTTTTTCTTTTAGTTTTAGTATTCTTTCTGCTGCTATTTTTATTTCTGTTGCTTGTCCTTGTGCTCCTCCTAGTGGTTGATGAATCATTACTTCAGAGTTTGGAAGTGCTAATCTTTTTCCTTTTTCTCCGCTTGATAAGAGGAATGCTGCCATGGATGCTGCCATTCCTATACAGATTGTTGATACTTTGCTTTTTATGAAGTTCATTGTGTCATATATGGCCATTCCTGATGTTATTGCTCCTCCAGGGGAGTTTATGTATAGATTTATATCTTCGTGTGATTCTGAGTCTAAGTATAGTAGTTCTGCTACTATTATGTTTGCGGTTGTATCGTTTATTTCTCCGTTTAGGATAATTATTCTGTCTTTTAGTAGTCTTGAGTAAATATCGTAGCTTCTTTCTCCATTTATTTCTTTTTCTATTACTGTTGGAATTAAGTTCATTTTTATCACCTGTTAATAAATTACGTAAAAAAATGATTATTATTCGTATCAAAATCATACAATATGTGATAAAATATTAATATAGAATTAAGAGGGTGTTAATTTATGGAAAAGATAAATGTTATTATTAATGATGAAAAATATGATTTTGATAAGGGTATTACTCTTTTTGAAATATCTGAAAAAGTATATAAAGAAGAGTTTCCTGCTCTTGTTGCTTTTGTAGATAATGAAATTTTTTCTCTTGATAAGAAGATTAATTATGATTGTAGTGTAAGATTTGTTAATGTTCTTGATCCTACTGGGAATAGAATTTATACTAGATCTTTATTCTTTGTTCTTTCTTATGCTTTTAAGGAACTTTTTGGATATGATTATTATGTGAAAGTTTGTCATTCTATTGATAAGGCTATTAAGCTTAGGACTAATTTATATCTTAATCAGGATAGACTTAATAAGCTTAAGGATAAGATGACTGAGATCATAGAGAATGATATGCATATTGAAAAGTGTTTGGTTAGTAGAAAGGAAGCTAGAAAGTATTTTTTAAGTGTTAATGATAAGAGTAAGGCTGATACTTTTATTTATAATACTAATCATTATGTTACTTTGTATAAACTTGGTGATTTATATGATTATTTCTTTTGTAATATGCCTATTTCTACTGGAGTATTTAAGTCTTTTGATTTGTATTTTTTAGATAAGGGATCTTTTATTTTGCAATTTCCTACTGTGGGGGATAATGGTAATATTCCAGAATATGTAAATAGGGAGAAGATTGTTAAAACTTTTGATGATATTTATTCTTTGTCTAAGAAGCTTGGTTTATTTGATAGTGCTGATGTTAATAAGGCTGTTGCAAGTGGTAAGATTTCTGATATTATTAAGCTTACAGAGACTATTTCTAGTAACAATTTGCTTAATTTGGCTAGGGAAATATATGATCAAAGGGATAGAATAAAACTTGTTTTGCTTGCTGGACCTTCTTCTAGTGGTAAGACTACTACTTCTAGGAAACTTTCTATGTTTCTTAAGAGTTTTGGTCTAAATCCTAAACCTCTTTCGGTTGATGATTATTTTTTAGATAGGGATAAGACTCCTAAGCTTCCTAATGGGGATTATGATTTTGAGACTATTGATGCTATTAATATTGATTTGTTTAATAAGGATTTGACTAAGCTTGTTAATGGTGAAGAGGTTGAAGTTCCTACTTTTAATTTTTATAAGGGTAAGTCTGAATATTTAGGAAATAAAATAAAACTTGAAGATCAGGATATACTAATTATTGAGGGGCTTCATGCTGTTAATGAAAAGCTTACTAAGTCTATTGCTAAGGATAGGAAATATAAAGTTTATATATCTCCACTTTCTGATTTGAATATTGATAATCACAATATGATTTCTAATACTGATGTAAGGCTTCTTAGAAGAATTATAAGAGATAATAGGACTCGTGGGTATAGTGCTGAAGAGACTATTAAGAGATGGAAGACTGTTAGGGATGGAGAAAATAAATATATTTTTCCTTTTCAGGATGATGTTGATTATATTTATAATACTTCACTTATATATGAGATTGGGGTACTTAAACTTTATGCTGAGCCTCTTCTTTTTGGAATTGATAATACTTCACCTTATTATGAAGAAGTTATTCGTTTACTTAATTTTTTAGGTATGTTTGTGGGTATTCCTACGGATGAAATTCCTAGTGATTCTATTTTAAGAGAGTTTATTGGTGGTAGTTATTTTGAATAGGAGGATATTATGAAGGTTGCAATTAATGGTTTTGGTAGGATAGGTAGGTTAGTTTTTAGGATTCTTGAGGATAGCAGTGATTTTGAAGTTGTTGCTATAAATGATTTGAGTGATGCTAAGGAACTTGCTCATTTACTTAAGTATGATTCTAGTCAAGGTACTTATAAAAAAGATGAGATTGGTTATTTTGGTAATTATTTAGTTTCTTCAGGTAGGAAGATAAAGATTTTTTCTAGTAGTGATCCTTTGGAACTTCCTTGGGGGGAACTTGGTGTTGATATAGTTTTTGAGTGTAGTGGTCATTTTACTAAGAAAGATTCTGCTTATAGGCATATTGAAGCTGGTGCTAAGAGGGTTATTATTTCTGCACCATGTAAGGATAGTGATGTTAAGACTGTCGTTTATGGTGTTAATGAGTCTATTTTGAATGGTGATGAACGTGTTATTAGTGCTGCTAGTTGTACTACTAATTGTTTGGCTCCGGTTCTTGATGTTATTAATAATAATTTTGGAATAGTTAAGGGTTATATGACTACTATTCATGCTTATACTAATGATCAGGTTATGCTTGATGTTTCTCATAAGAAGGGTATTGAGGCTAGACGTGGTAGAGCTGGTGCTATTAATATTATTCCTACTTCGACTGGTGCTGCTAATGCTATTGGACGTGTTATACCTAGTTTAGATGGTAAGATGAGAGGGTCTGCTATGAGAGTACCTGTTTCAGATGGTTCTTGTGTTGATCTTGTTCTTGAACTTAAAAGAAATGTTTCTATTGATGAGATTAATAAGGCTTTTATTTCTTCAGTTAGTGATTCTTTAGGTGTTACTAGTGACCCTATTGTATCTAGTGATATTGTTGGAGATACTCATGGTGGGGTTGTTGATCTTTTGCTTACTGATATTTTAGAAGTCGATGGAAAGCAACTTGTTAAAATCGTTGCTTGGTATGATAATGAAAATGGCTATTCTCATCAGATGGTTAGATGTGCTAGATATTTTGCTAATTTAGTTAAATAAAAAATCTCATTCATCATGAGATTTTTTTAGTGCTTTTCTTCCTAGTTTTGTTTTTTTGTGTATGTTGTAAACAGTTTTGTTAATAACCAGATCAAATTCTCCGATATATTCTGTGACATCTGCACCGAAGCCTAGTTTCATTTCGTTTAGTCCATTAAATTTATTATTGTCTCCGAAGTATCCTGTTATTGCATTTAGATCGAAGAATACTGCTCCTAGTTTTGCATATTTTTCTATTATTGCCCATTTTGTTAAAAAGGTTGGGTAGTATAGTTTATATGCACTGTTTTGTCCTTCTATTACTAGTGTTACTCCATGTTTTTCTACTATTATTGCACAGGCACTTATTATTATTCCTTTTGGATTTTTTGTTAACAAACCTGATGCTGTTTCTAGTTCTTTTTTATAGACTGCTAGTACTTTATCTGATGTTATTTTTGAGTTTGTTAGTTTGTTGCTTATTTTTCCTTTAAGACCTGCTTCTCTTATATCTTGATTTATTTCTTCGTTTTTTTGTAGTTCTTCTTCATATATTTGTTTTATGTTATTTAGATATTTTTCTGTATTTAATTTTGCAAAGTATAATTCGAATTTATCTTTAAAACAGTTTGCAAAGTCTTTGTAATAGGTTAGTTTTCTGTAGTGTTTTTTTGCTACGAATTTGTAGAATATTTCTATGTCATTATGGTTTCCTTGAAGGATTTCTACTCCTCTTGATTGTGCTTTTCTTATTTTGTTTTTGACACTTGGCTCAAAATTTTCGAATAGTGTTTCTGCTGATCCTGTTACTTTAAGAATTGCATTCCATCTTGGTTTTAGTGTTCCAAAGAATTTGTTGTCTCCGAAGTAGGTGTATCCTATTTTTGTTAGGAATGGTATTAAGTCGTTTGTATAAGGACTTCTTAGGATGTTTCCGTTTTTGTCTCTTTTATTGTTTACTACTGGGGGATCTATTTTTAGGAATATGATGTTGTTTTTTGCTAGGAATTTTTTCATTTTGTTTGTAACATCTATTATTAGATCTTTGTTATCGTAGTCGATTAGAAATCCTCTTGGAGCGTAGGCATATTTGTATCCTAGGAATAGTTTTTGTATTAGAATGAGACTTGCTCCGATTAGGATGTTTTGGTCGTTTATAAATCCGTAATAGTGTGGTTCGAAACCATCATTTGTCATTAGATTACCATAACTTGATGTTTGATAATATGTGTGGAGTGGATGATTTGATGAAAAGTTATCGAATTGTTCATTACTTAATTTAACTATTTTCAATAAGTATCCCTCCTTACTAACTTACTATTTATATAATATCTTTTTTTTTAGAAAAAATCAATAAAAAGTTCAAATGCTGTTAAAAATATTATATAATTATTGTTGAGGTGACTTTTGTGATAAAAGATATAATTGCTAGAGAGATTTTGGATTCTAGAGGTAATCCTACTGTTGAAGTTGATGTTATACTTGATGATGATTCTTTTGGTAGGGCTAGTGTTCCAAGTGGTGCTTCGACTGGTTCTAATGAAGCTTTAGAGCTTCGTGATGGAGGAAGTCGTTATCTTGGTAAAGGTGTTTTAAACGCTGTATATAATGTTAATAATATTATAAAACCTCATCTTATTGGTAGACAAGTGAGTGATCTTAGAGGTATTGATGATATTATGATTGATTTAGATGGTACTAAGAATAAAAGTAGGCTTGGTGCTAATGCTATTTTAGGAGTTTCTCTTGCGTGTCTTAAGGCTAGTAGTAATAGTTCTGGGAATTCTCTTTATAAGTATTTGGGTAAGGGAAGGACTCTTCCCATTTGTATGATGAATATTTTAAATGGTGGTGTTCATGCGGATAATAATTTGGATTTTCAGGAGTTTATGATTATTCCTGTTGCTAGTACTGTTAAAGAAAGAATTAGAATTGGTAGTGAGGTTTTTCATACTCTTAAGGGCATTCTTAAGGAAAATGGTTATTTTACTGGAGTTGGAGATGAGGGTGGTTTTGCTCCAAATTTAAGTGGTAATTATGAGGCTCTTGATTTGATATGTGAATCTATTAGAAAAGCTGGATATGAACCTGGTGTTTCTGTTGTTCTTGCTCTTGATGTTGCAGCTTCTGAACTTTATAAGGATGGTTATTATTATATTGATGGTAAAATTTATGATATAGATTCTTTATGTGATTATTATGTTTCTCTTGTTAAGAGGTATCCTATTGTTTCTATTGAAGATCCTGTATATGAAAATGATTTCGATGGTTTTAAGAAGCTTACTGATATGATTGGAGATAAGGTTCAGCTTGTTGGAGATGATTTATTTGTTACTAATATTGATTATCTTCGTCGTGGTGTTTTGATGGGGGCTGGTAATGCTATTCTTATTAAGGCTAATCAGATTGGCACTGTTAGTGAGATGATTGATACTATTAATTATGCTAAAAAGCATGGTTATAAGACTATTATTTCTCATAGAAGTGGTGAGACAGATGATTGCTTTATTTCTCATATGGCAGTTGGTTTTAATTTGGAACAAATTAAGACTGGTTCTATGTCTAGGATGGATAGAATTTGTAAATATAATGAATTGATTAGAATTGAAGAGGAGATAAGTAAAGGCGATTAAGGTCTTTTTTTGTTGCAGGTTTTGCTTGATTTTTTCATTCTTTTGTGATATACTCTTGTAAGTTTATGTTTTTAGGGATTTGTTTCTTAAAACTTAGATGTTACACTTTTTAATTTAATCAGATTTATTAATTATGGGAGTTGTTAGTTGTGAGTAAGTTTGAAATTAATGATGAGTTATTTTTAAATTGTGTTGGTGTTAAGGAACTCTTGAGGAGAATTAGAAATGGTCTTTGTAATGTTAAATATAGTGATATACAGTTGCTTGGCTTGAATAGTTCTAAAGAGAAAGAGTTCATTAATTATATAGTTGATGAGTATGGTGTTTCTATTTTTCATGATGAGACGGATTATTATTCTGATGACGCTGTTACACAATATATTAATTTCATAAAAGATATTCCTCTTTTGAGTGATGATGAGTTTAAGAGATATTTTTATGAATATAAACATGGCTCTAAGGAAGCTCTTGATATGCTTGTTGTTTCTAATTTAAGACTTGTTCCTTATGTTGCTAATAATTATTATGATGGAAGACTTCCTTTTGCTGATTTGATTAGTGCTGGTAATTTAGGATTATATGATGCTCTTAGAAAATATGATCCTAGTAAGGGGCGCTTTTCTACATATGCTTATGAGTGGATAGGTCAAAAAATGAATAGAGCTGTTGCTAGGGAATCTAGAAATGTTAGGTTTGCGTACGGAGCGTATTATAAGTTTGCTAGGTATTCTTCGTTTTTGATTAAGTATTATTCTATTAATGGATGTTATCCTTCGGATTCTGTTATTATGGAAGAACTTGATATAACTTATGATACTTTACAGAGGTTTAAGTTGTTTTATCGTGATACTTTGAGTTTTAATACTCCTGTTGTGGATGCTGATGAGGCTTATTTGGAGGATTTTATTTCTGATAAGGATGATTTTTCTGTTCCTGATATTCTTTATAAAAAGGAGCTTGTATCTTCTTTTGATAATATATTAAAGAGTTATTCTCCTAGAAAAGAGAAAATTATAAAGATGAGATTTGGTCTTGACGATGGTCATGATAAGACTTTAAGAGAGATTTCTGAAGTGCTCGGTATTACTAAAGAAGGTGTCAGGGCTTCTCAAAACAGGGTTCTTAAAAGACTTAAGAATTCTGTTGAGGTTAAGAGGCTTCATCCTGATTATGATAGAGAAGAATCTTCTTATGAGTTTTCTCACAAAAAAAATGAGAAAATTAGGTTTATGGATTCTGTTATTTCTAATGTTTGTGATCTTGATGATATAACTGTTGAGGAGATATGTATTATAAAGGCTTTGTTTTCTTCTGATGGGCCAATTAGTGTTAATAAGGTAATGAAACTTGAGGAACTTAGTCCTTATGATGATGAGTTTAAGCTTAAGTTAATAAATGGTGCGATTGATAAGTATTTAACTTTATATAAGAAGGGGGTAAAAAAATATGTTAGAAAGTAGGGGTAATATGAATAAGAATGGTGATTTTGAAAGGTTGATAGTTACTACAGATAGTTTTGATGATGTTAAGAATCTTGATAGTGAGATTAAGAAGAGATTTGATGTAATTATTGGGAAACTTTCTGCTAAGGGGAAGATAAGAGATGGTTTTGTTGATGAGAATGCTATAGAAAATCTTGGTCTTGATAATAATGTAAAGGATATGTTGATTGATTATCTTTTAGTTGTTAAGATGATTGATGTTAGGTATTCGGAAGAGGTTCAAACAAGTAAGGAGTATTGTGCTGATTCTGCAGATAATGTTGCTTTGTTTCTTGCTGATATGAAGAGGTATCCACTTCTTACTAGGGAAGAAGAGGTTGAGCTAGGTAAGCGAGCTAAAAGGGGTGATAGGGCTGCTATTCAAAAAATGGTTGAATCTAATCTTCGTTTGGTTGTTTCTATTGCTAATAAGTATGTTAATAGGGGTCTTGATTTTCTTGATTTGATACAGGAAGGAAGTATTGGACTTAATCGTGCTGCGGAACAATTTGATGTTTCTCTTGGTTATAAGTTTTCTACTTATGCTACTTGGTGGATTAAGCAAGCGATGGGGCGTGCTATTGCTGATCAGGGTAGGACTATAAGAGTTCCTGTTCATATGGTTGAGGTTATAAGGAAATATAAGAGAATAAAAGAGGAAATGTTTAAGGTTGGTATTACCGAGCCTACTGATGTGCAAATAGCTGAACGTATGGGAGTTGATATTCAGAAGATTGAAGATATCAAAAAAGCTGAAATGATTCCTACTTCGTTAGAACTTCCTGTTGGTGAAGACAAGACTACTAATTTAGGAGATTTTGTTAAAGATGAGGTTAATGAGACACCAGAGGAATATATTGAAAGGCTCGGTACTAGTGAAGATATTAGAAATATTATCGATGCTTTATCTGATAGAGAAAGAGAGATTCTTGAGTATCGTTTTGGTCTTAATGATGGCGTTTCTAGAACTCTTGAATGTGTTGGTGATATTTATGGAATAACAAGGGAAAGAGTTAGACAAATTGAGGGTAAGGCTCTTAGAAAGGTTAGACAACGTGCGTTAAAAGATGAAGTTTTATATAGTAGTGATTATGATAAAAAATTAGATATGTATGGTCTTTTTAATAAATAGTTTGTTTTATAATTTAAGTATCAATTAGGTTTGGTACTTTTTTTATTAAAAACCGTAAAAAGTGCTTGATTTTAATAGAATAGTATGGTATTATTGTCATGTTGTGACTGCTGAGATGTGCAAGGTTGCCGATACACCAGGCGTAGTTGTGTGGAAATATTGGGTTTTTGCATGGAGCGAGTCTATACTAGATATAGGCGAAGGGAGGTTAGGATTATGGCGAAATCTGAGGTTCGTGTTAAACTTAAAAGTTTTGATCACAGAATTCTAGATAGTGCGGCTTCTAAAATTGTTGAAACAGTTAAGAGAGCTGGTGGAGAAGTTAGTGGACCTGTACCACTTCCAACAGAAATTGAAAAAATTACGATTTTAAGAGCTGTTCATAAGTACAAGGATTCTCGTGAACAATATGAAATGCGTACTCATAAAAGATTGATCGACATCAAAAATCCTAGTAAGGAAGTTGTAGATGTTCTGCAACGACTAGATATACCTAGTGGTGTTGATATCCAAATCAAACAAAAATAAGTAAAAGGAGAAAAGAAAAATGAAAGGAATCTTAGGTAGAAAGCTTGGTATGACACAAGTATTTGGTACTAATGGAAAACTTGTTCCTGTAACTGTGATTGAAGTTGAACCTAATGTTGTTACTCAAATTAAAACTGTTGATAATGATGGTTATGAAGCTGTACAACTTGGTTTTGATTCAGTTAAGGAAAAGGTTAGTAATAAGGCTAAAATGGGTCATACAAAGAAAGCTAACACTACTCCTAAGCGCTTCTTAAGAGAAATAAGAGGAGTAGATACTAATGCTTATACTTTGGGACAAGAAGTAAAAGCTGATTTATTTCTAGCTGGTGAAATGGTTGATGTTACTGGAATCAGCAAAGGAAAAGGTTACCAAGGGGTAATTAAGAAAAATAATCAACATCGTGGACCAATGAGTCATGGTTCTAAATATCATAGAGGTGTAGGATCTCTTGGTACTATGAGACCAATGAGGGTTATGCCTGGTAAGGCTCTTCCAGGTCATATGGGAGCTGAACAAGTTACTATTCAAAATCTTGAAATTATAAAAGTTGATATGGATGATAATTGTATTTTGGTTAAGGGAAGTGTTCCTGGTCCTAAAAAAGGTATGGTTATTATAAAAAGTGCTGTTAAGACTGATGAAGTTAATGATGCTTTTGATCTAATAACTTATGAAGAAGAAGTAGTTGAACCTACTTTAGAAGCTTCGACAGAAAATACTGTAGAAGAAGTTAAGGAGGCTTAATATGAAATTTGAACTTGTAGATCTTAATGGTAAAAAGGTGAAAGATATTAACTTAAGTAAAGAAGTGTTTGGAATAGAACCTAATGATGTTGTTTTAAAGGATGCTATTGTTTTAGGACGTGCAGCTTTAAGACAAGGGACTCACAAGGCTAAAACTAGAGCTGAAGTTTCTGGTGGAGGAAGAAAACCTTGGAGACAAAAAGGAACGGGAAATGCTCGTCAAGGCTCAATTAGAGCAGTTCAATGGGTTGGAGGCGGAATTGCTTTTGGACCAGTTCCTAGAGATTATAGTAAGAAACAAAACAGAAAAGAGAGAAAACTTGCTCTTAGATCTGCTTATTCTTATAAAGCTAAAGATAATAATATTGTTGTAGTAGAAAAACTTAGTTTTGAAACTCCTAAAACTAAGGAAATGGTTTCAGTTCTTAAGAGTTTGAATTTAGATAATGTTAAGACTTTAGTTGTTGTTAATGAATATGATGAAAATGTTATTCTTGCTTCTCGTAATTTAAAGAATATTATGATTGCTCTTCCTGAGGAAGTGAGTGTACTTGATATTGTAAGTGCTAAAAAACTTTTAATTGAAGAAGCATCTCTTGAAAAAATAAAGGAGGGGCTTAAATAATGGATACTAAATATTTAGAAATTATTAAAGCACCAGTAGTTACTGAAAAGGCTTCTGTTATGGGTCAAAATGGTGAATATGCATTTTATGTTGATCCTAAAGCAAATAAAACTGAAATTAAACTTGCTATTGAGAAGATATTTGGTGTTAAAGTAGAAAGTATTAGAACTATTAATGTTCATCCTAAAAAGAGAAGAGTAGGTCGTTATACTGGACTTACTAATCGTAAGAAAAAGGCAATTGTTAAATTAGCTCAAGGGCAAACAATTGGTTTAGAGTAAGGAGGTAAAAAGAAATGGCAATTAAAAATATGAAACCTACTACTCCTGGACAACGTGGTATGAGCAGACTTCACAATGTTGAAATTACTACTAATAAACCTGAAAAGAGTTTATTAGTTTCTAAGAGTAATAAAGCTGGTAGAAATAATCAAGGTAGAATTACAGTAAGACATCAAGGTGGAGGAGAAAAGAGAAAGTACCGTTTAATTGATTTTAAGAGAAATAAATTTGATATAGTTGGTACTGTTGCTACTATCGAATATGATCCAAATAGAAGTGCTAATATAGCTTTAATTAACTATGTTGATGGTGAAAAGAGATATATTATTGCTCCTAAAGGGTTAAAGGTAGGAATGAAGATTGTTTCTGGAGAAAATGTTGATATTAAAGTAGGAAATGCACTTCCTCTTATGAATATTCCAGAAGGAACACTTGTGCATAATATTGAACTTCAACCTGGAAAGGGTGCTGAAATTGCAAGATCTGCTGGTGCTAGTGCTCAAATTCTTGGTAAAGAAGGTAAATATGTACTTATTAGACTTGCCTCTGGTGAAGTTAGAAAAGTTCTTGGAACTTGTATGGCTACTATAGGTGAAGTTGGAAATGAAGATTATTCTTTAGTTAAAATTGGTAAAGCAGGTAGAAAAAGACATATGGGAGTTAGACCTACTGTTCGTGGTTCTGTTATGAACCCTAATGACCATCCTCATGGTG
>OIYG01001357.1_pt1 | contig 18636 bp, 21 predicted proteins | sample 1587861 | NCBI WGS metagenome assembly OIYG01 (sample SAMN03283272) | human gut metagenome | biome: human-associated habitat; material: feces | host: Homo sapiens | place: Peru | collected 2012 | reverse complement strand
CGAACTAGGGTTCTAAAAATTCTTTTTTAGTGTCTACTTTTTGTTGACTAATTCACATAAAAAAAATAGAAAATTCTATTTTTTTAGCTACACTCTATTTTAGTAGCTTTTTTTATTTTTATATTTACTATTTCTGAAGAGAAAAATCTGTTAAATTTATTAAACTTATTTAAATTTGATAATATTGTTATACCAGATGTAATTACAATATTTGTTTTGCCTCTTTTTATAAGTCCATAGCAATTTTTAGGAAAAAGAGTTTTACTAGGTGAAATAAATCCACTACCTCTAAACACTTTTCTCAAGAAAAATGGTACTACACCACCATGTGTATGACCACATAAAATTAAATCAACATTTAATTTATGAGCAACATTAATAATGCTTAGTGGAGAGTGACATAAAACTATGTTGTAGCACTCTTTGTCTGATTTAATAAATTTAGAATATTCTTTAATTGGAAATTCTTGATGAGATTCTTTTATGAAATGTTCTATTGGTAAAGTAAGGCCAATAAAATTAATATTATTAAATTTGACGCTAGTATTATCTAAAAAATATAGATTATCTATATTTTTTATTTTTTTATAAAATTCTTTATTTAACCCAAATTCGCCTTTTGATCTATTTATATAAAATTCGTGATTTCCAAGTGATAATATTACTTTACTAATATTAGCTAACTTTACTAGCCAAGATATTAACTCATCTTCATCTAAAATTTCTGATTTATCTATAAGGTCTCCAGGAATGCATATAAATTCTGGAGATATTTTTTTTATTTGATCTAAAACATTATTTAAAACTTTTATATTATTTTTACTATGATAGTGCAAATCAGAAATTAATACAATATCAATATCAGCTATATTACTGCTTATAGAAAAATTAGTGTTTTTAATTTTCATTTTTTCTACAATACCTATTTATAAATTTCTCTTTATATTCTAATAAAGTGTCTTTTTTTATAGCTTCTCTTAAGTTTTCTGTTAGTCTAATTAAGAATCTTATATTATGTATAGAAAGTAGTCTTTGACCAAACGTTTCATTAGCAACTATTAAATGTCTAATATAAGCTTTTGTATAATGCTTGCAACAATAACAATCACAATTTTCTTCTACTGGTGTAAAATCTTCTTTATATTTAGAGTTTTTAATATTTATTTTTCCATCTAAAGTAAAAGCATTTCCGTGACGTGCTATACGAGTCGGTAAAACACAATCAAACATATCAACGCCTCTAATTACTCCTTCTATTATATCTAAAGGATCTCCTACTCCCATTAAATAGCGAGGTTTATCTTTAGGCAAATATTCTATAGCATAATCAATCATTTTATACATAGTAGGTTTATCTTCACCAACACTAGTGCCACCTATGCTATACCCATCAAAATCCATTTTAACAGTTTCTATAGCGCTATATTTTCTAAGATCTTCATATTCTCCACCTTGAACTATTCCAAAAAGTGATTGCCTTTCATTATTAAAAACAGCTTTACCTCTTTTTGCCCATCTTAAAGTTCTCTCAATACTTTGCTTTGCATACTCATAACTTGCTGGATATGGAATGCATTCATCAAATGACATAGCTATATCACTATCCAATTTATTTTGTACTTGTATAGATATCTCAGGTGTTAAAAACAAGTTAGATCCATCAATATGACTCTTAAATTTAACTCCTTCTTCAGTTATATCTTTCTTTTTGTTTTTTACTAGACTAAATACTTGAAAACCACCGCAATCTGTTAATATTGGACCATCATAATTCATAAATTTATGAAGTCCTCCAGCTTTAGCTACTATATCTTCACCAGGTCTTAACCATAAATGATATGTATTGGATAGTATAACACCACTATTAACTTCTTTTAATTCTTCTGGAGATAATGTTTTAACAGTAGCTTGAGTACCTACTGGCATAAACATAGGAGTTTCAAAAGTTCCATAATTTGTATGTAAAAGACCATATCTAGCTTTAGTCTTAGTATCATTACTTAATAATTCATATTTTATTTTCATAATATAATCACCTCAAATACTTATACATTATATCATGCAAGATGAAATAAGTATATATTTTAAACCTATTCTATCAATAAATACTTTACTATTTCTTCTAATTTCATTTTTCTAGAACCCTTAACATATATGTATTTTCCCTTCAAATCCATTCCCTTTAAATATTCTATAATATCGGCATTATTTTTAAAATGCATCCCATTTATATATTTTGTATATTCTCCTTTAGTTAAAACTAGACTATCTTTAACAGTTTTCAAATATCTATTAACTTTTTTATGTATTTTTTTAGAATATGAACCAAGCTCTAATATATCGCCTAATATAATAATCTTATTTCCGCTTAGAGTTTTTAAATAATTTATTCCACCTTTTAAGGATTCAAAACTTGAATTATAGCAGTCATTTATAATCACATATTTACTTGTTTTAATTATATTCATTCTCATATCTATATTATTAAAATTTTTTATACCTTCAACTATGTCTTTCATATCTATATTAAAATCTAAAGCAGTTTTTATAGCTAACAAAATATCATTTATAAAATGCATTATTGGATAGTTAAATTCTATTTCATGCTCTGAATCTATATGTATATTAAAGTTTAACTTATTATAATCACTTCTTATATTATAAGCAACTAAATTGTTTCCATAATTTATACCACATTTATAATAATTTAATTTTTTTAAATATTTATCATCACCATTTACTATTAAATTTTTTTCTTTCATTCCATCTAATATACTAATCTTTTCTTTAAATATATTCTTTCTACTTTTAAAGTTACCTATATGTGATGTACCTATATTTGTAATAATAGAATAAGTTGGATTGCACATTTTAGATAAATAACTAATCTCACCACTGTGATTAGATCCTAACTCTAATAATATTAAGTCATATTTTCCATCTAAATTAAATAATGTTTTAGAAACACCATAAATATTATTGTTATTTCCTTCACTTTTAAGTATATTATATTTACTTTTTAGTATTTGATATATTAATTCTTTAGTTGTTGTTTTACCATTAGAACCCGTTATAGCTATTAATGGAATATTATATTTACACCTTATATAATTAGTTAAATCAAATATAAGCTTTTTTATATCTAAAACTTTAATACATTTTTTATTATTGATATCCTTATCAGTAATACAATAAATAGCTCCTTTTTTTATAGCTTCAACTATGAAATCATTTCCATCATAATTATTACCTTTAATTGCTATAAATATATCATTTTTTTGAATATTTCTAGAATCAAATTCTATTTTATTTATTTTTTTATTTCTATTTGGGCAAGGTAAATTTAAAATATCAAATAAGTCATATAAAGTCACATTATCACCTATTTAATTATATGAAAAAAAGAGTCTTTTGAACTCTTAATTTTTAAACATAGTCCTATTAAGCGCTCTTGATATTGAACTATCAGAAGGCTTTGATAATGAATTTCTCATATTATTATTTCTAAGTACAAAGTTTTCTCTTTCTCCCATTGCTTCTATATAGTTAAATGACTTATCACTGTTTGCAGTTGTAACGTCATTTTTGTGTTCTAAAGCTCTCATTTGCGCAAAAGAATTATCAAAATTAGAATGAGGTTTATTTCTATCTAAAGAGTTATGTATGTAAATAGATCTCTCATTAAATCCATCTGTATTATAGTTCATTTGTCCATTCACCTTCATATAAGCAATATTCATCATAACTACACAAATTATTTTTAAAAGTAAATTTATATATTTTTTTGCTTTTATTATTTATTTTTTCAAATATAGAATCTAGTTCTTTTATATCGTTTATATTACCACTTGATATCTCATTTTTAAGACTACTATCACTATATAGTATATAGTTATTACCATCTACCTTAGCAAAGCCAACATAATAATATACTACAATATCATCATCAAGATAGCTGGCTTTTATAAATTGCTTTATATCATAATATCTAATTATTTTTGTATTAGAACTACATAATCCATTATATATAAATATGGAATTATTAGAGTCATATCTCCATTCTCCAACATAATTTGTTTCCATTCCAACTGGTACATTAAAATTTTCTAAATTATATTTAACATTTTTACCTAGAATATTTTTTATTCTAAGAGTTAAATAATCTTTATTAAATTGTTTTGAATTAGTAGAACATTTTGAATATCCAGAGTAAGGTGTCATATTGCCTTCATAAATATCTAAGAATGCATTAACTAAAATATCATTATTAGACATATCACTTATTTTAAATTTATCAAGACTGTAATATGTATTAGTACTATAAATATCAGTTCTCATTATAGGATAATGTATCGATTCTAATACTTCTTCTTCTACTTCCTTATTTTCATCTTTTTGAGAATCTTTATTGCTTTCCACTTTAGGCAATTTTGATTTTTCAACAAAGTTATAAATAGAAGGAATAAAAAGCAAAAAAATTACTACAAGTAGCATTGTTATTAAAACAAATAAATTACTTCTATCATTTTTTTTAGCATTATTTTTTTTCATTAGATCACACTTTCTAAATTAAACTATCTCTTACATATACACTTACGCCGTCTTGTAAATAAACGTCTACTTCACACTTTTTTACAATTTTTATAAATCCTAATCCTTGAATCACTATGTCTGAATTATCATTAACTTTTATTTTATGCTTTTTTAGGTTAGTTAAATCAGTAACCTCACCATATTTTCTAAATATATTAAGATTATTTGAAATATAAAAAGTTAGACTATTAGAGTTTGATATATCAATTCTAAATAAGCCATCTACAATTATTGATTGTTTATTTTTTATTTGATATGTAATAGGCCTTATTTCCTTGCTTGGTATAACTTTTTTAATCATATCTGGTGATAAAAAGTTTATTATATCACCATTTTCTAATAATCCTGGAGTATCTATTAAAGTTAAATTTTGGTTAAGTTTTAGCTCTATAGAATTTATAGTTGTAGATGGAAGATTACTAGTTGTTATATAAGACGAATTACTAGAATAATTGTAAAGTAGTTTATTTATCATAGTACTTTTGCCAGAATTCGTGTACCCCACAACGTATACCCTATCGCTTGTTTTATACTGATTAATTTTTTCATATAACAAATCAAAATTATAATTTTTAACACTACTTATTATTATAGTATCTAATATATTTAAATTATACCTATCAAAATACTCTTTTAATTTTAAATCGTAACAAGATCTAGGTAAAATATCTCTTTTTGTTAATACCAATAAAATATTATTATTTAAATATTTCCCTATTTCATTTAGTGAACTACTTATATTAAATAAATCTACAACTAGTATAATTAAGTCTTGAGTCTTACCTATTTCTTTTAATGTTTTAATATAATCATTATTATCTCCAATTACAAATCTATATTCATTATAATTTCTTATTCTAAAACATCTTTCACAAAGTTTTTTTTCTATATGTAATGTATAACCAATATCACTAGCATTAACACTTTGTAACTTTGCTCCACAACCAATACATTTACACATAATATCTACCTTTTGTAAATAGTTCTTTATCTCTAAGTTTTTTCTGTATTCTTTTTTCTCTAATCCTCTTTAGTCTAGCTATAGGAAATTCTTTTTTTCCAAGTTGATCTAGAAGTATTGTAGTAACACCTATAGTATTTCCACAAACTACATCATCCATCATAGAATCACCTATCATAGCAATCTCGTCTAAACCAAATTGCATACTTTTTATTAATTCATTTATTTTATCTATATGAGGTTTCTTAGCGCTTGGCAAATACTCTACTTTAAGTTCTTCACCAAATGGTTTTACCCTTGCCTTTATACTATTAGAAGCAACTATTATCTTAAAGCCTTTTTCCTTCAAGCCCCTAAACAAAGTTTTTACCTCTTCTCTTGGTAACGTTTCAAGTATTGTAACTAAAGTATTATCTAAATCAAATATTAAACATTTTATACCTCTAGAAAGTAGTAATTCATAATTTATTTTATATATGTTTTCTTGATAAATGTCTGGTACATAAATTTCCATATTACACCTTCTTTACTAAAATAATTTTATCACATAAATCAACATGAATCAATTACTTTACATAATTTTTATGACAATAAAAAAGGATATATCTATCCTAATTTACTTTTACTTACTTCAATTACTGGACGAATTCCGTATTCACAATCCTTTAGTGTTGATGCCGATACTCTTCTCGATGGACCATAAGTTAAAGACCCTCCAGATGTAGCGCTTACAATCCAATAACTTGCATATGAATCGTGTACTGCAGCAGATGTATAATAGCTTGTTGTACTATTTGATTTACTTACGTTATCTAATAGCCATCCTAAATCATTAGTTATTTCTGCTGTAGACAATCCTTTAACATTTAAAAATACACTTTTACCATATCCATCATATGTAGTTTCATCAAACCCGCTAATATTACCTAATTTAGCTACTTCGTTTGCTGTTATAAATCTAGCTTTCATCGAACTATAATTAAGCTCATATTCTATGGCATCATAGCTTCCGGATGATGAACTTCCAGCACTAGAACTATAAGTATAATTTTTTAAACTTAAAGTTCCTTTCCAAGAATCTGTAAGGGATGCTAAACTATTTAATGCTCCTGACGGACCTATTTTATTACTATTATCTTCGTTTGGCATTTCTGAAGCTAAATTATGATCAAGAATTAAATTTATTTTATCTCCGTCAGTATCTAAAAATGCATAAAATTTTAAACAACCATTTTGACTACTCTTAGTCTTAGTAGCTGATAATCCATTATATCCTGACAAACTATTATCACTAGTATAATTAGTACAAGATGTGCCATTTACTACATCAAAATACACTATATCGCCAGATTTATATAATTTAGCTTTCCCAGAAGGAGATAGCGTTGCTATTAAACTGTTATCCGTAGTAGATGAAATATTTAATGTAGAAATGTAATACTTATTAAATTTTAAATCAGTTACATAAGATACTGCTAAATATCTAATATTTATATATCCACTTTCTGGTTTGTTGTTTTTTAAATCTATTTCCATAACTTGAGTACAAGTTTCATCTAGACATATATTACCGTCTTTTACGGCATATGAGCCATCATTTAAGTTTTTATCTATTAATGCTTGATCCACCGCATTTATATAAAGCTCAGCACTTCTTAGTGCTCCCTCTTTTTTTGAATTAGATGTTAAATTTTGTACTATTGGTATTGCAATAGTAGCTATAATAGCTAAAATTACAAATACAGCTAAAAGTTCTATAAGCGTAAATCCTTTTTTCATACATACCTTTATTTAATAATATTTGTAAATAAAGGAACTATTTGCTTTTTTCTAGATAAACATTTCTTAAAGAAATAGCCCTCTTTCAAGTCTTCACAATTAAATGCTTCACTTACTATCTTTTTACTAGCACTATCAAATATAATATAAGATCCATCCTTTATTATATCTGTTATACAAACAAGCAATAAATCATATCCTCTATTTTTCTTTATTTCTTCTATTTTATTTACATATTGATCTTTGATTTCTAAAAGTTCTTCAGAATTTAATGTAATAATCTGTGATATAGCAACCTTCTTATTATCAACATCAAACACTTTCATATCACTATCTATTATTTCCTCTATAGATTTTCCCTTTAAATTAGTTCCAGCTTTAAACATTTTGGCACTATAGCTATCTATATCTACTTTTGAAATTGTAGCTAAATCGAGTGCTATATCCTTATCATATTGTGTTGTAGTAGGACTTGTAAACTTCAAAGTATCAGAAATTATACCACTAAGCATAAGACCAGCTATATCTTCTGGAATATCTATGCCATTTTCTTTATACATTAAATATACTATAGTATTAGTACTACCCACTGTCATATTTCTAAAATTTATAGGCATACTAGTAGTTATTGAGCCAAGCTTATGATGATCTACTATTTCAAGAACCTCTGCTTCTTCAAGGCCATCAACACTCTGACTCATTTCATTATGATCTACTAGAATTACTTGTTTTTTATTAAGTTTACCTATGTCAGTTATTCTTATAAGTCCAAGACAAGTATTTTTATTATTAATTATTGGGTAGTTATTATAACCGAGTTTTAGACTCTTTTCTCTAAACTCATCATAATAGTCATTTTCTTCAAAACTAACATTTCTTGTGCCTGTAAGTAAATTACCTACAAAGTTTGATAGATTAATAAGTTTAGCCGTATGAAAAGTATCATATGGAGTTCTTATAATATTAACTTTATTTTCTAATGCCATCTTTATATGTTCATACTTTATCTCTAAATCTCCTACTATTATAAGTAATTTTATTTTACTGGTTACTGCTGCTTCTATTAGGCTATGTCTATCTCCAACTATCATAATAGTATCACTAGATAATATAGAAGAATTTAAAAACGTTGTACTTCTAAAAGCTGCTGCTATAATATTTCCTTTGATTACATCATCAAATTTAAGTATACTAACACCATTTAAAACTTTGAGTAAGTTATCATAAGACGTATTTATACTTACAAAATTACCATTAATTAATTCATTACCTATCATTTTAGAAGTAAGTAATCCTTTAAATTTTAAATTCTTATCAACTATAGGAACTCCTGTTATATTCATTTTTTGCATATATTCATAAGTACTTTTTATAGACTCATTTTCATCAATATAGCATCCTTTATAGTAATCTAAATCTTTAATTTGTAGTTTAACATCGTCTAAATATTCTGGCACCTTAACCCCAAAATAATTAAGAACGAATTCTGTTTCTGGATTTATATTACCAAGTATCATAGGTTTTGTATGTAGTCCTAACTTATTTTTTAAATAAGATAGCGATATAGCCGAAGTCACTGTATCTGTATCAGGTTTCTTATGACCAAAAATATAAACTTCTTTCAATTTATCCCTCCTTATTCTCTAAAGATTATATCATTTATACTAAAAAAAGTAAATGAACTTTCACTTACTTCCCTTTAAAAGGTTTTATTTTTTATTTCTCTTAAAAATAGCTATCATAATTATTGAAATAAGTACTAAAAGTACTATAAAAATATATAAAGTATAATTATGGTATTTTAACTTTTGGTCTAAATATACATCAAAATCATATACACTATTATGATTACTTGATATATTAATACTTCCTATTTTATCACCTAACTTTATACTACTATCTATTACATCTATTCCATCATATGAATATTCAATTTCAGCATCATTTGGTAAATATAATGTAATATCACCTTCTGAAACTATATTATAATACTTATCATATCCATTTTTTATCTTTAGTCTTTCTAATATTTGATCCTTTTTTATTACAGTTCTGTAACTATAATTATTAGAAAAGTAATTATATAAATTTATTGAATCAGTTAGATTATATGGATAACTTATAGGAGAATTTATAGTAACTATTAAATAGTTTACACCATTAATTGAACTAGTAGAGGCTAAACAAAGACCTGCATCTTGTGTATATCCAGTTTTAGCGCCTTTTATTAGACTAATATCAATATTATAATTATCAGATGTTTTAACTATTGTCTTTTCTACAGTTTTATCAATACTAGAAATATAATAAGTATTAGACTCAAATATTTCTTTAAATATTTTATTATTCAAACTATAAATAAGTATTTTAGCTACATCTTGTGCAGTTGAATAATTATCCTTGCTATCCATTCCAACTGGATTATCAAAACAAGAATTTTCTACGCCTATTTTTTTTGCTTCTTCATTCATTAATTTAGAAAATTCATAAACACTGCCACTTGTTGAAATACTAAGTGCCTGTGCTGCATCAGCAGCAGAAGGTAACATCAAAGCATAAAGTAAATCTATAATTTTGACTCTATCTCCAACTTGCAAACCTATCTTAGCATATCCATCAAGCCCTAAGAGCATATTAGAATTAATAACAACATATTCCTCTAGAGAATCTTTATTTTCTATTACTGTTATAGCAGTCAGTATTTTGGTAAGTGATGCTATAGACACTTTTTCATTACTATTTTTTTCGTATATAATACTATTATCATTCAAGTTATACATAATAACATTATTAGACTTTACTTCTATAGCTATAACACTATTTATAAAAGTAAGATATAGTATTAAAACAAATATTACTTTCTTCATATTTCATCCTTTGTTATAACAAAAAATAGATAAAAATCTATTTTAAAGTTCTACATTATGATAAACATTTTGTACATCGTCTACTTCATCTAAAAGCGAAATTAATTTGTTGAATACATCAAGATCTTCACCTGTCAATACTATTCTATCTTTAGGTAACATACTTATTTCATCAACTGTAAATTCAATATCATTTTTAACACCTGAAATAGCCTCTTTAATTTTAAACAAATCAGATGGATTTCCATATATTAAAATATTTCCATCACTATTTTCCAAATCTACAAAATCAACATTATTTTCTATTAATGCATTCATTACTTCTTCTTCTGATAGACCTGTAAATCCAACTATGCATAGATTATCATACATATAAGCAACACTACCCATTGCTCCCATTTTCACATGGCACTTATTTACAACCGCTCTTACATCACTTACACTTCTATTAGTATTGTCAGTTAAGCATTCAACCATTAATGTTGAACCATTTGGCCCAAATATTTCATAAGTTAGTGTTTCATAATTCTCTCCAGCACCACTTGAAACTTTATCTATTGCTCTTTTAATTACATCACTTGGAACTTGTTCTTTTTTTGCTTTTTCTATTAATCTTTTTAAGCTTGGATTACCTTCTGGTGTTACACCACCATTTTTTGCAGCTTGATATATTTCTTTAGCATACATACCATATAATTTACCTTTAGCTGCTCCTGTTTTTGCTTTTGCAGCTGCTATATTTGGAAATCTTCCCATTTTATCACTCCTTTTATATACTTACATTGCTAAACTCTCCACTTTGTGCTTTTTTAAGTGCATCTCTAGCGGCGATTTGTTCAGCCTCTTTTTTACTATGTGCCGTACCGATTCCATATACTATATTATCAATCTTAACTTCAACAGTAAACGTTTTATCGTGTGCCGGACCTTGCTCATTAATTATAATATATTCTAAACTTTTTTTATCAGTTTGTACTAATTCTTGTAAAATAGACTTATAATCATCAAAAAAATCTATTGACTTATCTTCTATTAATGGAATAACAACTTTATAAATAAATTTTTTTACTTCATCAAACCCTAAATCTAAATACATAGCTCCTATAAAAGATTCAAATATATCAGCTACTATTGCTTTTTTATATTTGCCTCCTCGTTCTTCCTCACCATGTCCTAACCTTAAATACTCATTTAATCCTAATCTAGTAGCATATTCAAAATTAGCATTTTCACATACATAATGACTTCTATATTTAGTCATCTGCCCTTCTTCATACTCAGTATTTTTATATAAATAGTCACTTATAATAAGCTCTAATACAGCATCTCCTAAATATTCTAATCTCTCATAACTCTCAACGCCATTTTCATTTGCATAACTTGTATGAGTTAATGCCCTTTCATAAAGTTTAGGATTTTTATAATTTATACCTAGCTTTTCTAAAAGCTCCATAAACATCACCATAAACATTATATCAAAAAATTACAAAAATATAAATTCTTATTTTACTTTTTATATCTTTTTTAGTATAATTAATGTGGTGTTGTAATGAAATATATATTAATAGGCGCTATTAGGGTATATCAAATGTTACCATTTAAATCACATAGCTATTGTAAGTTTATTCCTACTTGTTCAGAGTACGGCATAGAAGCTATAAAATATTATGGTAGCGTAAAAGGTTCTATCCTTACATTAAAAAGAATATTAAGGTGTAATCCTTTTTCTGAAGGCGGTTATGACCCAGTAATAAAGGAGGAAATTTATGAAAAAAATTAAATTTATATTATTATTAACTATTATATTCAGTCTCACAGGCTGTTTTAATGACGATTCTATGGAAAGCATAGAAATATCTACATCAGTTTATCCTATTGAATTTGTTGTTAATGAGCTATATGGGGAACATGCTAAAATCTATAGTATATATCCAAATGATGAAGAAATAGTTGATTTTGAAGTTACGGACACACTATTAGATCAATATAGTAATTCTGATTTGTTTATTTTTAATGGATTATCAGATGAAAGCAATTATGTTAAAACAATGCTTAAAAATAATAAAGATTTAAAAATAATAGACGTAAGTTCAAATATGCAAGTTAACTACTCCATGGAAGAGATATGGCTTGATCCAAATAATTTACTTACTATAGCTAACAATATTAAAAAAGGTTTTGAAGAATATATAAGTAGTTCATATTTAGTTAAAAATGTCGATGAACTATATGAAGAATTAAAAATAAATTTAACTGCTTTAGATGGAAAATACTATAAAACGGTTAAAAATAGTTCTAATAAAACTATAATAGTTAACGATAATGCTTTTATGTATCTAAAAAAATATGGCCTAGAAGTAATTTCTCTAGATCCTGAAACGGTTACTCAAAAAGAAATCGTAAAAGCACTTGAACTATTACGTAATGGTACTTGTAATTATGTATTTATAAATCACGGTCAAACCAGGGACAGCATTGTAGATGATATAAAAAATGGCGCTGAATTTAATACCGCCGAATTATTTACAATGACTAATCTATCAAATGTAGATACATTAAAAAATGATTATATAGCGCTTATGAATCAAAATCTCGAAGCTTTAAAACTTGAATTATATAAATAAAAAAGAGCATTAAATCTGAAATTGTCAACAAAAATTAAACACTCAAATAATGTTATTTAAAACCTAGTTGTGTTCTATACTCAACTGGGTTTTTATATTGCAATGCAAAACTTGGATGAGTTGAAACATACCAAATCTCTAATTATTTTATTTATTCTATAATATCCATAACTAGGTTTTCCCCTATGTATATCTTTAATTAATTATCCTAAACATCCACAATTAATTTCATATTTATTTAGTATATACTTATTTTTTGACCATTTATAATATCTTGATTTAGACATTTTTAATATTTTCTAATATTGATTATAACAAAAATAAAAGCATACACTTTTTTGTGTACACTTTTATATTACAACTTCAGTAAATCCTATTTATTTGTTTCAACTTCTATGTTGCCTATTCCACCATCTATTTTAATAGTAGAATCTCCAATACCATATTTTTTTGAACTTTTACCATTTATATTAGAAGAACCAGTAGAATCTATGCTTATGTTATAATCGTCACCTATTAAGTTAAGTTCTAATCTACCTACTCCACAATCAATATTGTTATTTCCAAGTAAAAGTGAATTTATTATAGCTTCACCTACGCCAATATCAAAATCAAGATTATTAATAGTTCCACCTTTTATTTCAATCTTACCTGCGCCACCATCTATTTTAGCTAATCTATAGACATATAAATTGTTAGCCAAGAAACTTCCAGTGCCTAAGTCAAAGTCTATTTTATCAGCATATAAATTATTAATATTGATGCTTCCACTAGCTGTAGAAAGCTTAAATGAATCAAATGTAGTATTTTCTGGAATAGTTATAACTAAGCTATAGCGCTTTCCAAGATTTAAATGATTTTTTTCTTTTATAGAAAGCTTACCATCTTCTAATTTTAAATTAATATATTGACTATTAGATTTAACTTCAAATTTTTGACCTTCACTTATTTCTAATTTAATACTCTTTAAAGAGACTTCTATACTATTAATTTCACTAGGATTATATTCGTTTAATAACTTTAATGGCTTATTTGAGTCTTCACTAGAAAAACTAAAAAAATTAAATACTTGTAATACTCCAACAATTAAACCAACTATTATAGATATTGCAAGCGCAATAGAAAAATATTTTATAAGTCTTTGTAGACCTGTCATATTATATCAACTCCGCCAAATAAACAAGTAGCATTTATATATATAGTTTTTAAACATTTATCATTAAAAGGTTTTTTATTTGATACGCCACCAAATATGCTTGTAGATATTACCTTTATATTAACATCATCTGGAACTTTTACTTTAGTACCTCCAAATATACTACTTATATTTATTACTGAATTATCTATAATTTCAGCTTTAATTAAATCAATATCTAATCCGCCAAATATGGCATTAAGATCTGCACCATCAAATTTCTGATTGTCAAAATTTATTTTTTGTGCTCCAAAAGTTGCACAATATTCTTTTTCATTTTTCTTATTATTTAATTTTTTTAATTCTCGTCTTAAACTTGATTTTAATGAATCCTTAAATATCAAAGATAGTCCTATAATTACTAATATAATAGGCACTAATAACTTCCATATAAGCTCAAAATCGATTATGTCTTGACACCCTAGTAGTAATAAAACACCTACTATAATACCAATAAGGCTTCCAGTTTTATCTCGGCCTTTAATAAAGTCTATACAAGATGGAATTATTATTATTAAAGTCCACCAACCATCAAAAAATATATTTATATCCGCTATACCCAAAGTGTTTATTCCAACAATGACTCCTAAAGCTACAAAAACTAACCCCCATAAAATATTACTTATATTTTTCATAATTCCTCCTATTTTTATACTATTATAAACTATTTAAATAATTCTTATAATTAATAAACTCTACATCATTACTATTTATATTAAGAACAAAATTAATTTTACCTTTAAGCATATAAAGATATTTATCCTTAGCATCACTATAATTAATTCTATTTAAATGAGACTCTAATCCATATTTTTTTATAAAATAAATTTCTTGTCTTATTTTTTTTCTATAAACACTTGATGTTTGCGCAAATGTATTAACTACTACTCCAGTAACACATTGTCTACTTCCCTTACCTATAACTCTAATTTTATCATAGTTTAATTTTAATCCCATTTTATTTAATTTTTTCTTCACTATATTTATTATATATTTTGGATCAAAATCTCCAGAAAAAGTTAAGTCATCAGAGTATCTTGTATATTCTATATTAAGATTTTCAGTTATTTGACCTATCTCTTCATCAAACTTTTTCATTACAATATTAGATATATATGATGATGTCGGTGCTCCTTGTGGTAAAAAATCATAATAGGTACATAATTTAGTAAGTAAAATTCCAATATTTTTAGGATATAGTTCTATTGGAAAACAAGAATTATATACATTTAAAAAACTAATACTATCAAAAAAGTGTTTTATATCTAATTTTAAAATAATATTCTTACCAACGTGTGGCAATGCATTATCTTTTAGGCTAATACCTTTTTTATAAGCTTTAGCATACTTTGATATATTAACATCATTAAGTATATTTTTTAATATATTTCTTTGAATTTGCTTTAAAGTATAATTAGGCTCATAAATTGTTCTAATCTTATTATTTCTTTTTTTTATTTTATGAATAGTATAATTGTTTTCTATATTATTGCTGATTGAGTAAAGACGTTTTAATATATCTTTACTATAATCATTTTGATTTAATAAATTAAAAGATAATAAAAGCTCCCTGCACTTATTTGGTGTCATATATTTCCACATTTTATTACCTCCATTAAGCAATACTAATTATATTGTAATATGGAAATGAACTTAAGCGTCAGCTACTACACTTTAGTGTAGGAAAGTTCTTTGGAGTATTACAATTTAATGATACATTATTCTTGACCTTAGCGACTCGCTAAAGAGGATTATTCCATATACTATTGCTCAAGCACATTTTAACACATATATTAATAAATTACAAGAAAAAAAGCTATTAACAAAAGTTAATAGCTTCATAATTTAAGGGCGAATTAGTTTTCCTTCTTTTAATAAATTCAATAATTTAGTATTTTGAGTAGCACTTCCAGTATAATTTGTTATTCCATTTTTACTTGCTATCATTGATCTATAACTATACTCTGATTTTTCACCAATACTTTTTAAGGCATCTACAATAGATCCTGTATTACCTGTATATTTCTTAAAATAATTATTACTTATTCCATTTGGTATTATTAATTTCTGACCTACATATATTAAATTTTTATTCTTTATGTTATTAGTTCTAACTATGTCATCAATTGAAACTCCATATTGCTTAGAAATTTTTGTTAAATTATCTCCTTTTTTTACTATATATAATGTATTATTAGTACTAGTATCCTTAGAAGCTCTAATCCAATTATATCCACCACCATTAATTATTTTAGTATTATTATCTAAAAATAGTGCTTTATAAACGTCATATTGATTATTTATGCACCAACTACCGCTACTATTTTGATACCATCCACTACCCGTAAATTTGCCCTTTCCAACTGACAAGTGTATATGGTTTCCAGTAGCATATCCACGAGTACCTTCTTTATAATATGGTGTACCTTGTTTTATTACGTCACCAACTTTTAATGATGTACTATTATCATGCATAGTTAAAACTGTCATATAATCTATAGTTCCATCTGCATATCTTACTTTATTATTGCTTTCAATCCAAACAGCATTGTTACCTTGATATATTCTTTTTACAGTACCAGTAAATGGTGCTTTTAATGTATCGATTCCTGCATCTCGACCTGCTATATCAAGTGCCAAACATCCTTTATGAGAAAAATTGTTATTAGCCGTTTGAGTTACATTTAAATAATCCATCATAAAAATAGCATTTTCCACTTAATTATCACCTCCCTTGTTTTTTAAACTTTTAATTAATGCATCTACTTCTTCATAGGTTGCTTTAGCGCGTGCTACATCTACTCTACACTCAGTTATCATATAAGATATAGATGCAGCTATTGTCCCAATAATCCCTGCAACTATTCCAGCTGTTCCACCTAGCTCAGTAAATACAACAGTGATGGATACAATATTGCTTAATACTGCTATCCAAAACTTTCTAGACTTTATTTTTGATTTCATATCTTACCTCCACTATATCTTATTAAGCTAGAACTTTTTTGAAAATTATAAAAGAACAAAAAAGATTACTTAAAGTAATCTTCTAAAATCAAAAATATTAATTTAGCTTTGTTTTTATCATACTAATATAGATTATTAAGTACATAGTTGAAAAGCTAAATGCTCCAAGTACGTCTGTAAAGAAATGTACCCCTAAATATATTCTACTTATGCCAACTAATAATATTAGAAGTATTAAAACAGTTATCATAATTTTTTTGACTTTTAGACTCATATTAGAAGTATATATAAAATATATTATAAGTCCATAAAAAGCAAAAGCAGTTAATGAATGACCTGAAGGAAAACTATAACCTGTTTCTTCTATTAAGTTTATATCTACTGGCCTATTTCTAGCAAAGCAATTTTTTACTATTAACTGTAATAAAGTTATAATAACTAAATCAAGTGCCATAAATAAAGGATATTTTTTATTCTTTATAAATATCAGCGCTAAAACAGTTATACTAATAACCGCAACAGCGCTACCAAAAAATGTAAATATTTTTATAACACTTGTCATATTATCAGATATACCCTTAGATAGAATTTTATATACTGCTGAATCTATAAATATATCATTTTTAAATTCCACCAAAACACACAAGACAACAAACATTACTAGTGCAATTGCAAAAAAGATCCATTTAATATTTTTTTTCATAAGTACCTCTATTCATAAAATAAAATTTTATTTATTAACTTTTTTATACACTTAATTCTTAAGAAAAAGTAAGAAACTATACTACCAGATACATTTAATATTAAATCATCAATATCGCAAGAACCAGAAAGTGTTAAAAACTGCAATATTTCTACTACTATAACTATTATTATTATAGTTAAAAGAAAATTAAAAAATTTATTCATTCTTTTAAACAATAAAGGTAAAAAAAGCGAATATGGCATAAAAGCTAAAAAATTTCCTAGTATGTTAGTCATTAGTGCAGGAAAACTTACAACACCATTAATATATCCATTTATAAAAAGTTTTATTGTCTTAAATGGCACTATATTAAAAGCATGTTTTATATAAAAATCAAACATTTGACTGTTCCATTTTACTAGTACAAATCCTCTTCTTCCATATATTTCATCAAATAAAGTCAAACTAAATATAACTATCGTATATATTAAACAATAAGTTATCAAATTTATTTTTAATATTTTTTTTGTATAATTTAATTTTTTTATTAATAAGTATCCATTTATATATATGAATAAACAAACAAAAGCTAATAAAATAAGTCTTGTACGTGTTCCTAAATAAACGCCACTAGTTAATCTTATTTTCAAGCAATAACTTAATATTAAAAATGATAATATATACATAAGAATTATTAAAATTTTATATATTTTTTTATTAATACTATCACCTCTATTTCGACAATTAATCGTCATCTTTGCCTATATCACTTTGTAATTTTTTAAAATCTACTTTTCCTAATTTAGTTTTAGGTAAACTCTTTCTATATACAAATTCATAAGGAACCATATATTTTGATAAATTCTTTTTACAATATTCTTTTATTTGAGATTTAATAAATAATCCCTTATATCCTTCTTTAAGTACTATAAAAGCCTTTGCTACTTCGTGTTTATATGGATGTGGCA
>OIYG01001352.1_pt1 | contig 18662 bp, 19 predicted proteins | sample 1587861 | NCBI WGS metagenome assembly OIYG01 (sample SAMN03283272) | human gut metagenome | biome: human-associated habitat; material: feces | host: Homo sapiens | place: Peru | collected 2012 | reverse complement strand
CTCAGCGGCCGCCGCCGTGGTGCTTTGCGCCGACACGGGCGATGTTTTGCTGCAAAGCAACGCGCAAAAAAGGCTGCCAATGGCCAGCACCACAAAAATAATGACAGGGCTGCTTTTAGCCGAACAGCCCGATGTTGCCAAAACCGTTACCGTAACCGAAAAAATGGTTGCGGTAGAGGGCTCCTCCGTGGGTCTGCGGCCGGGGGATGTTATTTCCTACCGGGACCTATTATACGGCCTGCTGCTGGCTTCGGGTAACGACGCCGCCAACACCGCCGCCATTGCCATTGCGGGCAGTGTGCAAAGCTTTGTACGGCAAATGAATTTGCGGGCCAAAGCGCTGGGGCTAAAAAACACCTCGTTCCAAACACCATCGGGCTTAGATGGTGACGCCCATTACACCACCGCCTACGATTTAGCTCTGCTAACCGCCGAAGCGCTGCAAAATAACCTTTTTGCTGAGGTTTGCGCTACCAAAAGCGTTACGCTAAGCTTTGGCAACCCGCCGGTACGCCACACCTTAACCAACCACAATAAGCTGCTGCAAAGCTACTCCGGCTTAATTGGGGTTAAAACCGGGTTTACCAAAAAGGCCGGGCGCTGCCTGGTTACCGCCGCCGAGCGGGACGGCAAACGCTTAATAGCCGTAACGCTGAACGACCCGAACGATTGGCAGGACCATGCCGCGCTGCTGGATTACGGGTTTGAAAACAGCTGCAGCGTAACCCTAACCGAAGCCACCCTGCCGCAAACAGTTGCGGTAATTGGGGCCGAGTGCGACGCCGTTGCGTTAAAAAGCGAGCCGGTTACCTTTACGCTGGCCTGCAACAACACTAAGGCGGTTACCCAACGGGCGCTGCTGCCGCGTTTTTTGTACGCGCCCACCTCGGCGGGGGAGGCGGTTGGTTTGGTAGAGTACTGGTACGGCGGCCGGGTTATTGACCGGCGGCTGCTGGTAGCAGCGGGGGATGTTGCCCCCAAAGTTGAACAGAAAAAGCGTTTATTTGGCTTTTGGCAAAGCTTTTTGCTTTTGCTGCGGCAGTGGTAAAATAAACAAAGCCCTTTGGCAGGGCTTTATAATAAAATTTTTGTAACTAAAATATTTTTAACTAAAACAGGGGAAGTAAAATGAAGGAATATAAAATACGGCTGCAAAAGTTTATGGCCGAAAACGGCGTGGCCTCCCGCCGAAAATCTGAGGAGATGATTGAGGCCGGGCGGGTTAAGGTAAACGGTCGGCCGGCAAAGCTTGGCGATAAGGTAGACCCGGTGCGCGACAAGGTTGTGGTTGCCGGCAAGCGCATTGTTAGAACCGAAAATAAAGTTTACCTTATGCTGCACAAGCCGCGCGGTTTTGTTACAACCACCAGCGATGAATTAGGCCGCAAATGCGTTACCGATCTGGTAGATTTAGAAAATGTTCGCCTTTATCCGGTTGGCCGGTTAGATAAGGATTCGGAGGGCTTAATTTTTTTAACCAACGACGGCGAATTTGCCAACAAGCTTTCGCACCCCTCCCGCCATGTAAACAAAACCTACCGCGTTACCGTGCGCGGTAAGGTCAGCGCCGCCCAAATTGAGCAGCTTTGCACCGGCATTGAGCTGGACGGCCGAAAAACCCTGCCTTGCGATGTACATACCATTGACGCCAAGCCTGACCGCACCGTGCTGTGCTTTATTATTAGCGAGGGGCGCAACCGGCAAATTCGCCGAATGTGCGAGGCCGTGAATTTAGAGGTTATGCGCCTAAAGCGGGTAGAAATTGCCGGGGTAAAATTAGGTATGCTGCCGCAGGGCAAATGGCGCGAGCTAAACGAGCGCGAGCTGCAGCGGCTAACCAATGTTAGCGTCAGCAATCAGGAGGGGGCAGAATGTTAGAGGTTTTAGTGTGTAACGAGCCCCAAACGGTTGCCGCCTTTTACGCTAAGCACGGTTTAAAGGTTACCGTTTCTTCCAAACTGGTTCGGGCAATGCTGGGGCAGCAGTGCTTGGGCTATTGCCTTTTTGAGCTTAACGAAACTACCGCCACCGTGCAGGTGGTTGCCCCGGTGGGCGACGCCATGCTGGCCGACGGGCTTTTGCGCTCGGCGCTGCACGTTGCCTGCCAGCACGGTGCCACCGCCGCCTATTACAGCAACCCGGCTTTAGAGCCGCTGTTAGAAAAAATTAATTTTTTGCAAAACAAGGCCGAAAAGCGTTTAAAGCTAAACAATTTGTACAGCGGCTGCTGCCACTGTAATCAATCGGCTGAAAAAACAGGGCAGGGGCAGTAGCCAAAGCTTTGGGCACCGCCGCCCGCTTGCGCGCAAAATTAAGCATCGGTGCAAAAGCTTTAGCCGGCGCTGGCAAAAGGGCGCAAAATTTTAAGCTATTTTTGCGCTTTGAACCTTTCCGCTTAAAATTCAACTTAAAATAAAGTTTAAATTTAAAAAGCACCGGCGCCAAAAGGCCAAAAACCTTTTGGAGCCGGTGCGCTGCGTTTGGGCAAACAAATCGCAGCCAAAACAAAATTTTTTAATAAGAATAAAGGCGTTGCCGTTTCATTTACAAAATCACCTGCAAAATAAACCAATCGTCTTTTACGCTAAACCGGCAGTTGCCGTTTAGCTTTTCGGCCATGTAGCGAATACTTTGGGTGCCAAGCCCGTGCCCCGGTAGGTAGGCTTTTGGCAGGCCGTCTACCAAACGGGGGCGCTCGGCAAACCGGTTTTTCAGCGAAAGCAGCAGCTTTTCCCCGTTCATTCTAAGCTCTAAATGCATTAAGCGCTGCTCCGTCGGCAGCGGCGTTACGGCCTTAATGGCGTTTTCTAACCCGTTGGAGAGTATAGCCGTAATATCAACATCCGAAAAAGGCAGCTGCTCCGGCAGTTCAATGTTGTGCGTAAACTGAATTTCGGCTTTTTTCATTTCCTCCTCGTGGGAGGAAAGAATCATGTTCACAATTTCGTTTTTGCAAAATTTTCTGGTAGCAGTCTTGTCAGTTGCGGCAATAATAGCGTTAATGTATTCCTCGGCCTTTTGCGGCTCGCCGTTTTGAATAAAAACTAAAATGTTTAATAAATGTTAAAACTCTTTGACAAAGTTCCAAAGACATTTGGTAGAATGCAAATATTAATTTATATATAATTGTTAGTGAAAGGAGAAATAAAAGTGAAGTTGGGAGATAATATTTTAAAATTAAGAAAAGATTGTAAACTTTCACAAGAACAATTAGCAGAAAAAGTTGATGTTACTAGACAAACAATATCAAATTGGGAGCTTGGTGAAACTTCTCCAAATCCGGAACAATTAAAATTATTATCTAAAGCACTTAATGTTAGTATTGATGAATTATTAAATAATGACATTAAACAAGTATTAGTAGAAAAAGTAAATAATACTGAAAAACTTGCCGAGATAATAATTAAGATACTAAAAGTCTTGGGAATAATTTTTCTTGTTGGTTTTACTATTACTATTTTCATAAATATTATGTTTGGTGTTAAAAAAGACTCTATGACTATAAAAGAAAATCAAACTGTTCTTCTTAATTGTCAACTGAATAATGAAAAGTATACTTATCTAATAGAATATGATAAAGATGATAATATTGTTGATGCAAGTGGTAGTGAATATGTTATAAACGTTGTTAAAGATAAACAGTTTAACAAAGCTAAAATTTTAGTAAAATATATTGAATCATATTTTGAAGATAACGGTGGAAAGTGTTAATTTAATAATATATTTTATAAATAAGATCAATTTTATATTGGTCTTTTTTTCTAAATTATTGACACCTAAAAACAATCATATTAAAAACTTTTTTTGAAATTGGAAAATTTATGATATAATTAATATATAATAAGTAAGTTACAATTTGTTTATTATTTGTGAGGAGGTATAATGAAGAAAAAAATAATAATCACACTGTGTTCTATAATAGCTTTAGTATTTTTAGATTTTATTTTCGCTCTATCATTTAATAATAGTCCTATAATTAAAATTAGAGATTATTATAATGGTGGTTCTACAGTTTACAAAGATAAAGGAATATTTACAAACACTTATAAATGTTCTGATGGTAAAACTAAAACAGTTTTAAAAATAACTAAATTTGTTTGCCCTATAATTGATAATGAGGAAGAAGAAAAAAAAGAAACAATAACAATTACTTTTGATACTAAAGGTGGAAGTAAAATAAACAGTATTACCATAAATAAAGATACTGAACTTACACTTCCAAAAGATCCTACACGAGATGGCTATGTTTTCAAAGGTTGGGTTGATAAAAATGAAACTTCGATTTATAACAAAGTGTTACTTGCAGAAGACACAACTTTATATGCCGTTTGGGAGAAAGTAGAAAATAAAAAAACTAAAACTAAAACTGAAAAACCGAAAACTAAAACTAAAACTAAAACTGAAAAACCGAAAACTAAAACTAAAACTGAAAAACCGAAAACTAACACTAATACTAATACAAATACTAATAATAGTAGTACTAATACTAATAAAACTAATCAAAATACAAATAATAATACAAATACTAACAATAACACAAATACTATTTTGCCCGATGAAAAGCCACCAGTTTTAGAAAAAACTCAAGCAGAAAAAAATAACGAATATAGAAAAACATTAGAAAATAAGTATTCAGTTAAAATCGTATATAAAGATGAGAATGGTGATTACTTAATCGGTGGCTCTATAAAAACTGAAAAACTAAATGATGATAATGAGATAGATAAATATTTAAAAGAAGTAGAATCAACATTAAAAAAATATCCAAACGGTTTTTTTAAAGAAATGAAGGATAATAATGTTTCTCTTAGAATATACATGGTTAACAAAATAGATGGAAATTATTCAGGTATGACAGATGGTAGAAATCAAAGTAATATAACAGTAACTATTGGAACCAATGGTACTAGTTTATTTGAAAGTACTTTGCACCATGAGTTAATGCACTATATTGATATTTATATGCGACAAAAAAATTCAACATTAAACTTAGAAGAAATAATGAAATCATATAATCCTGAAGGATTTAGTTATGGTTCTAATAATAGTACTTATGATTATAATTTTTCCAATCCAAATAATGCTTATTTTTTATCGTATTATTCAAGACAAAGTTATTTAGAAGATAGAGCTGTTTTATTTTCTGATATGATGACTAGAACAACAAAAAGACCATATTACAATGATGGTACACCACTAAATAAAAAAGCAAAATTAATTAGTTCGCAAATTAAAGAACACTTTAATACATTATCTAATACAGGAAGATATCATTGGGATAGATTCTTATAATGCAAATTTTGATTGAAGGGATTAAAAATATTTGTTCTAGAAATAGTAGATAAAATATTTTTAATATATATTAAATTTGAGAAAGGAGGACAAAATTGAAAACATCACTATTAATAAAAATAATTGTAGGCGTAGTTATTCTTGCAGGATTAGGATATTTCGTATATACAAATTATGTTTCAAAAGAAAAAGATATGGTTTTTGAAGCAAGAATTAAAGAAGTGACAGTAAATGATAATGTATACACTGTTTTAGTGGAAGAATATGATAAAAAGAAAAAAGAATATACTGTAGAGTATGAATTTGAAATAAATAAAGACACAAAAATAGTTTATAACAATGAAGATTCTACTGCAGATAAATTAAAAGCTAATCAAAAAGTAACTATTACTTCATCTGATGTTGTGTTACCTAGTGATCCAGCTAAATTACCTAATGTTAAAAAAATAGCTATTTCAAAAAATTAAATTAGTTTTAAAAGTCTTGCTAAATAAAGCAAGACTTTTTTTATGGAGGTGTTATTTGTAAAAAAATAATTAAAAATAATATTAAGTTAGAGTGGAACATAAATGTGTTTCACTCTTTTATTGAGTTAAAAGATATAAGTCTTTTATTTGGAACAATTCTTTTATCAACAATAATAATTTTTACATAAAAAAACGATTTTTCCTTTATTTTATAAGGAAAAAATCGGTATTTTCTTGGCAGGGGATGAGAGAATCGAACTCCCAACAGTGGTTTTGGAGACCATTATTATACCATTTAACTAATCCCCTAAATGGAAACAAGTAAATTATAACATAAAATTGTATTGTTTTACAATATAATTTTTGGTATTTATGAATATATTTAATTGGTGATGATAATGAAAGTTAAATTGGATATACCATATCCTAATATTATGGTAGAAAAAAAGAATTCTTATTATGCGGATATATTAAGTGAAGATTATGCTGGAGGAGTAAGTGAACTTACTGCAGCAACTCTTTATTCATATCAACATTTTTTAAAATTTGATACTGATGAAGAATTTTCAAAAATAGTAGAAGAAATATCAATTGTTGAGATGATTCATATGGAAATGCTTGGTAAAATAATAAAGTTATTAGGTAAAGAACCAGTATACTCAACTTGTGAAGCATCTAGGGGAGACTGCATTATGTGGAATGCTAGTAATGTTAATTATACATCTGATTTAAGACAAATGTTAAAAGTAGATATTAATTCTGAAAAACAAGCAATAGTTAATTATAAACATCATTTAAATTTAATAGATGATAAACACATTAAAGCAGTTTTATCTAGAATTATTTTAGATGAACAGCATCATCTTAAAATATTTGAAACTTTATTAGAACAATTATGTTAAATTGTGTAAAAATTATCTAAGAAATGCGTATATACATTTCTTTTTTATATATTTTTGTTAAAATTATAATAGGTGATAGTATGCTAGATTTTATAATTAATTTTGGTAAAACGGAGTTTTTAATTCTTCTTGCAATGATACCAGAAATTATTCTTGGTATTATAATCTATAAAAAAGATATCGTTGAAAAAGAGCCAATTAGTTTACTTATAAAATTGTTTTTATGTGGAATTTCATCTTCTTTTATTGCATTATTATTCGAAATATATTTAGAACGTTTTTTATTGCTTTTTTCAATAAATAAATATGTGCTTTTATTAATTAAGTCTTTTTTTACAATCGCATTAGTTGAAGAACTTGTTAAGTGGTTGTTTACATATGTTATTTGTTATAATAAAAAGGAATTTAATTATGAATATGATGCTATTGTGTATTCCTCTTTTGTAGCTTTAGGGTTTGCTTCTGTTGAAAATATTATAGCAATATTAGGAAATGGTTTTGATATTTCTTTTGCTATAAAAAGAAGTTTAATTACAGTACCAGCTCATAGTTTTTTTGCAATATCTTCTGGTTATTATCTTGGAAAGGCTAAAAGATATAATAAAAGGAATTGGTTTAAAAAATCTAAAAAATATATTATATTTAGTTTATTGTTACCGATTTTTATTCATGGTATGTTTGATTATTTATTATTTGTATCAACTAATATATCATTAATTTTAGAAACATTATTAATAGTGTATTTATATATAACATCTTATATAAAAATTAAAAAAACATATAAAAAAGATAAAATAAAATGAGAAGTTTAATTAACTTCTCATTTATAATATTCTTCTAAAGCTAGATTATTTTTCTTTAAATATTTAGCTAAATCTTTTCCAACATATCTTAAATGCCAAGGTTCATAATTATATCCTGTTATTTTTTCTTTATCTTTAGGATATCGTATTATAAATCCATAAAGATATGCAATATTTTCTAAATAAAAGTATTCATCACTATCATAATTTGTAGATAAAGCATTTTTATCTTTTGAAATAATAAAATCAAAACAAATACCTATATTATGCTCTGATGTTCCTGGTTTTGCAACATATTTTTCAGCATAATCATTTCCTTTTTCTATTTTATATGAATTATATATATTGTTAGATTCTTTAAACGTTCTAAATCCGCTTCTTATATTTATATAATATCCTCTTTGTTTTATATTTTCTTTTAATTCTAAATAATTTTTATATGTTTCTTCTTCAAGTTTTATATCACTATATAAATTATCAGTAACATCAACTATTTTGTATTCACTAATAACTGTTTCATCAATTAAATTTGCTTTATTAACTAATATAGAATATTTATCATTATAATAGTTATTATATTCTTTTAGTTTGTCACTAAAAGAATTCATCTTTTCTACTTCACTTGTATTTTTAGGTGCTTTGATATTAGCTTTTAATTTTGAAAGTTCATTTGATTTATAATTAAAAAAAGTAATAGTTGGTAATGATAATAGTATGGTAATAATAAATGTATTTAGGATTATTTTTTTATATAATTTAGGTTTCTTTTTTCTAGCTGCTTCTCTTAATATAGCTTTTTCAGCATCACTTTCAAATAAGAATTCAGTTTTTCTGTCATTTATATTTATTTGCACTATTATCACACCCTTTATTATATAGAAATTATAACATAAAAAAAGAATAACTAAAAGGGTTATTCATAATCAGAATCTTCATTATCTGTTTTAGTTTCTTTTTCATGTTCCCATGTTATACTTATAACACCTGGATCAGTACTTATCTTATTTATAACCATTTCAACTTTACTTGGAGTAGATGTTATCATAATGGCTTTTAATTTTATTTCATCTTCAGTTATTTCACTTCTTTCTAAACTATTAAGTACTAAATCATTATTATTTATTATTTTAGCAAAATTAATTCTAACTTTTTCTTCTTTTTCCTTTTTACAGTTTATTTTTATTGTATATTTTTCTTTTAATTTTGCTTTTACCTTATCCATTATAAACAATGATATTAATCTTAGTATAATATTAGAAAGAAGAACGAATAAAGTTCCTATACAAGCTTCTATAACAAGACCGGAAGCACATAATGTTCCTATTGCTGCTCCACACCATAAAGTTGCAGCAGTATTAAGGCCTTTTATCTTACTTCCATCTCTAAGTATTACACCAGCACCTAAAAAGCCAATACCAGAAACTACTTGAGCGGCAATTCTGGTTGGATCACTATCTGATATATTAATTCCAAATGATAGGTAAACAAATAAAAAGGCTCCAATACAAACTAATACATTAGTTCTAAGTCCAACCATTCTATGTCTTAACTGTCTTTCAAGACCAATTAGTATGCTTAGAGAAAAACAAATAAATATTCTAATTAAAAAAGTTTGTAAATTCATTAAAAAATCTCCTTTCTTTATAGAAACCAATTATAACATATGTTATAATTTATGTACAGGATGTGATTTATATTATGAAAAAAGATACAATAGAAGTAAGTAGAGAAAAAATAGAAAATAAAATAAATGAAATTTTAGATAAAGAAATAAAAAAATATGAGAATAATGAATTTGTTAAGAATTGTTTAGAAGAATTAAAAAGATTATCTGCTGGTGGTAAGAGGGTAAGAGGATATTTAGTTAAATTAGGAGCAATGTTATTTGGAAAAAATGATGATTGTTATATTGATATTGCAGCAGCTCTAGAAATATTTCAAACAGCAATTTTAATACATGATGATATAATAGACGAAGCAGAAGAAAGACGTGGTATGGAAACTATAAATGCTAAGTATAGTGGTCATTTTGGTATTTCTAAAGCAATATGTATTGGAGATTTAGGTTTTTTCTTATCTTATAGAATTATAAATAAGCTTGATATAAGTGAGACTTTAAAAGAAGAAATATCAAGGGTATATTCAAAAACTTTATATAATACAGTAAATGGTGAAATTATAGATGTAGAATTACCACTTAAAGATATAAATTATCATAAAAAAATGGATGATAAAATAATATATGATATCTATATTAATAAAACTGCTTGGTATACTATAATAGGACCAGTACTTATAGGTGCAGCATCAGCTTCTGCAAGTTATTCTGATAAGGAAAAATTAAAACTTATGGGAACTTATCTTGGTATAGCATTTCAAATAAAAGATGACTTGTTAGGTTTATATTCTACAAGTGGTAATATGGGAAAAACTTTAAATGATATAAAAGAAGGAAAACAGACTATTATTTATAAATACGCTATTGATCATGCAAATTCTGATGAATTAAAAATTATAAATAAATATTATGGGAATCCTAATGTAAGTGCTAAAGAAAATAAAATAATTACTGATTTATTTGAAAAAATAGGTGCTAAGAAAAATGCTGAAAAATTAGAATTAGAATATACTAATAAAGGTATTCAAATAATAAATAGTATGGATGTTCAAAATAAAGATTTATTTATGAAATTTGCAAACTATCTGCTTAAAAGAGATAAGTGATGCTTAAAGTTTATGGGGTCTATAAATAGTAAATAGAAATTTAATGGTAAAAAAGAAACTATAAAGATTTTTAAGGAAATTATTTTTCATTTGTTTCTTGTAATACTTTTTCAACTTCATTAATAAGTTGTTCTTTATTGGGAATATAATAAGTATATGTTGAAGCAAAGATATTATTAGATAAACTACCTAAAGCATATTCCATAGTTATTTCTTTTTTACCTTTACAAAGTATTATTCCAATAGTTTCTTTATCAAATTCATCTTTAATTTCTTTATTATAATAATTTACGTACATGTTCATTTGACCAGCATATTCTGGTTTCATATCCCCCATTTTTAAATCTATTAAAACATAAGATCTAATAATTTTATTATAAAATACTAAATCTACATAATAATGAGTATTATTATCTAAAGTAATTCTTACTTGGCATCCAACATACATAAAACCTTTACCTAATTCCATTAAGAATGCTGACAAATGATTTATTAAATTTTTTTCTAAATCATTTTCAAGTAAAGGTTTGTTTTCTTTAATTCCTAAAAATTCAAATACATAAGGTTCTTTTAATATATCATTTGGATTTGCTATCTGTTGTCCATTTTTTGATAATTCATATACTTTCTTTTTGCTTGTATTTCCAGAAGAAAGTAATAGTCTTTGAAATAAAGAAGAATCAATTTGTCTTTTTAATTCTCTGACTGACCATTTAGAATTAATACACTCTTTTTCATAAAATCTTCTTTCATCATCATCTTCAATATAAATTAAATAGCAATAATGACTCCAACTCAATTTGCCAGACAGTGTCTGGTAATTTTTATATTTATTATAAAATAATCTCATATTTTGTAATCCAGAACGACTAAAACCTGTGCCAAATTTATCAGTTAATTTTTTAGATAACTTTTTTAATAAATCTTTTCCATATTCAGCTCGAATATTTCCATTTTGTTCATTTTCTACGATAGTTTTACCAATGTAAAAATAAGTATTAACTAAAGTATCATTAATCTGATAAACCATTTTTGTTTTATTTTTTAATATAATATTTTCAATTTGATTAAATAAGTCATTAATAACTTCATCATTGTTTTTAACTTTTTCTAGTGTAGTTTTATTCATAAACTTTTCCTTTCTTAAGTCATCTATTATATGAACTATTCATAAAAAGTTTGTCGAATTATAAAAAATTGATGATAATATCAAGTAATTAAGAAGGAATATAATGTTCCTTTTTTTAGTGTTTTATAAGTTTAATATAAATGAATATTAAAAAATGCAGATAATTTAAATAAATAATTAGCACTCTTACTTGACAAGTGCTAATTATAGATATATAATGTATCTAGTGCAAATAAAAGATGCATAATATTATTTATAAGGGGTGATATTTATGTTTAATATGAATGAAGAAAAAGAAGAAAATGTTTTAGAAAAATATGGTAGAGATATTACTCAATATGTTAAAGATGGAAAGGTTGACCCAGTAATTGGTAGGGATGATGAGATACGTTCTATAACACGTATTTTATCTCGTAAGACGAAGAATAACCCAGTTTTAATTGGTGAACCAGGTGTTGGTAAAACCGCTATTATAGAAGGCCTTGCTGGTCGTATTATAAAAGGTGATGTGCCAAGTAGTTTAAAGGATAAAACCATTTGGGAACTTGATATGGCAGCTTTAATTGCGGGTGCTAAATATCGTGGTGAATTTGAAGAAAGACTTAAAAACGTTTTAAATGAAGTTAAAAAGTCAGAAGGTAACATAATTATGTTTATTGATGAAATTCATATGATAGTAGGTGCTGGTAAATTAGATGGTGCAATGGATGCTGGAAATATGTTAAAACCAATGTTAGCTAGAGGAGAAATCCACTTAATTGGTGCAACAACTTTAAATGAATATCGTAAATATATTGAAGACGATGGAGCCTTAGAGCGTAGATTTCAAAAGGTACTAGTAAAAGAACCAACTGTATCAGATACAATTACAATACTTAGAGGTTTAAAGTCTAGGTTTGAAGTTCATCATGGTGTATCTATTTCTGATGCTGCATTAGTTTCTGCTGCAACGCTTTCAAACAGATATATAACAGATAGATTTTTACCAGATAAAGCAATTGACTTAATAGATGAGGCTTGTGCAACAATTCGTGTTCAAATGGATTCAGTTCCAGAAAACATAGATAGTTTAACAAGAAGAATTATGAAACTTCAAATAGAAAGAGAAGCTATTAAAAAAGATAAGGATGATATTAGCCGTGAAAGAGTAAAAGAACTTGATTCTAAAATAAAAGAGATGAAAAGTGAAGAAGCTTATTTAAGAGGCAATTGGGAAAAGGAAAAAGCTGTTCAAGTAGACATCAAAAAGACTAAAAAAGAGTTAGAAGAAGCAAGATTTAAACTTGAAATGGCTGAAAATAATTATGATTTAGAGAAGGCTGCTGTATTAAGACATGGTACTATTCCAGAATTAGAGAAAAAACTTGATAATTTAAAGAATTCTAATAACAATAAAATATTAAGTGATAGAGTAACTGAGGAGTTGGTTGCATCTGTTATTTCAAGATGGACTAATATTCCAATTTCAAAACTTACTAAGGGTGAAAAAGAAAAGGTTTTAAATCTTGAAGAAAACATGAAATTAAGGGTCAAGGGTCAGGATGAGGCTTTAAAATTAGTTAGTGATGCTATTATAAGGTCAAGATCTGGTATTAAAGATGAAAATAGACCAATTGGTTCATTTATGTTTTTAGGACCTACTGGTGTTGGTAAAACAGAAGTTGCAAAAACACTTGCTTATGAATTATTTGATGATGAAAAACACATGGTTAGAATTGATATGAGTGAGTATATGGAAAGTCATTCTGTATCTCGTCTTATAGGAGCGCCTCCAGGATATGTTGGTTATGATGAAGGAGGACAATTAACTGAAAAAGTAAGAAGAAATCCTTATAGTATAGTTTTATTTGATGAAATAGAAAAAGCTCATAGAGATGTTTTAAACATTCTTCTTCAAATACTAGATGATGGAAGAATAACTGATGGACATGGAAGAGTAGTTGATTTTAAAAACACTATTATAATAATGACATCAAATATAGGTAGTCAGTATGTCTTAGATGGTAAAGTAGATGAAGATATGATGAATGCTGAATTAAAAAACTACTTTAGACCAGAATTTCTAAACCGTATTGATGAAATAATTGTCTTTAATGCATTAAGTAAAAAAGTTATTTATGAAATATTAGATAAGTTAGTAGATGATTTAAATAAAAAAATAAAACATCAAAGAATAAGTATATCTTTAACAGAAAAAGCTAAAGAATTTATTGTTGAAAACGGATATGATCACAATTATGGTGCAAGACCACTTAAGAGGTATCTATCTAAAAATCTAGAAACATTACTTGCTAAAAAACTTATTTCAGGAGATGTTATATCAGGTGATAATTTAACAATTGATATATCAAATGATGAATTAGTTATAAAAAAATAAAAAATGAAGTTTTTATAAAAATTTCATTTTTTTTGTATAAAATATCAAAAAATATAACATATATTAAATAAAAATAGTAAAATAAATTGTAAAGTTAAAATAAAATTGTTTATTTTGCTATTTTTTGTGGTAATATTATAATAGATTATATAGTAAGGAGTTGATAAGATGGCAAAGGAAGAAAAAAACAAAGTAGGAAGACCAAAGTTAGCTGAACCAGAACTTATTAAAGATTCTTGGATAAAAGTAGGTTCAAGTTTATTTGTAGCATTAGTAATGGCACTATGCGGAGCTGGGATTTTAACTTCAGGCACTCCATTTAAAATAGAATCTTTAAATAAAATACAAGGTAATGTATCTAATGTTGATTCATCTAAAGTAAGAGTAATAAAAGCTAATAAAGTAATTAAAAAGATTATTAAACCAGATGGACAAGTTAAATATATTATTCCAGCAAAAAGTGTTAATGTTATAAAAGTAAGTGAATAAACATCTTTAGTGATGTTTTTTTTTTATGAATTATAAAAATAATGTTATAATATAAATCAAGGAGTTTATATGAAAAAAGTATTAACTAAAATTATTTTTATATTAATAATGTTATTTATATTTAATGGTAAATTATCCGCAAAAGAAGTAAATGTATATGTTTTTTATGGAAAGACTTGTCCTAGATGCGAAGAGACATTAGAATATTTAAATAAAATAAAAAATAAATATGATTTAAACATTATTAAATATGAGGTTTGGTTTAACGAAAATAATAGTCAAAAAATGAAAGATATAGCAAATTATTTAGATGTTAATCCAAGTGGTGTTCCTTTCGTAATAATAAATAATACACCTATTTTTGGATATTCTACTGGAGTTACAGACGATACTTATAAATATCATATTAAGTTAGCTAAAAGAAAAGATTTTATAGATGAAGTAGGAATAAAATTAGGAATTGTAGAGCATAGTTTAACGGAAGATAAGATAGCATATAATAATTTTAAAAAAAAGAGTTATGAACTTTCTATACCAATAATTGGAGACATTAACTTTGAAAGTAAAAATATTTATTTATCTAGTATTATATTAGGATTAATTGATGGGATAAACTCTAGTATGTTATTTATCTTTATAATTTTATTTGCATTCATATTAGATTGTAAAAATAATAAAATTAAGTTTATTTTACCTGTTATTTCATTAATTTCTTTAAACATAAGTTATTCTTTTTTGATTGATAATAGTGATATTGATAAATTTATTAACTATGTTCCCTTATCAAGACTTTTGTTATCTGTAATATTAATTTGTTTTGGAACAACAAAACTTATGAATTATGCAAATGAATTAGATGATAATAAACAAACTAAAGAAAATAAAATAAAAAGAATTTTAGAAAATAAAAAGATATTTATATTATTTGTTTTTATGATAATATTCGGAATTTTATTTAGTTTTATTAAAATATCAAATGTAAATAATGTATCTATTTTATTTAGAGATTTATTAAAATTAAATGGTTCGTTAAATAAGATGTCAGCTATAACTTTATATGTATTATTTTCGTTTATTGTAAATATTATAATGTTTTTGATATTGTTATTATTGGTAAAATTATTTAATAAAACCAAAATATCTAAAGCATCTAAATTAATTAGTGGAATATTATTCTTTATTATAAGAATATTTACACTAATTAGATAATTAAAATATATGTAAATGGAGGGATTTTTAAATGGGAATTTTATATGTTGTTGCAACACCTATTGGGAATTTAGGTGATTTTTCAAAAAGAGCAGAGGATACTTTAAGAGAAAGTGATTTAATATTAGTAGAAGATACAAGACAAACAATAAAGTTACTTAATTATTTTGATATTAAAGTAAAGATGCTTTCTTATCATAAATTTAATGAAAAAGAAAGAGTAGAAGAAATAATAAAATTTTTAAATGAAGGAAAAAATATATCATTAGTTTCTGATGCTGGAACACCATGTATATCAGATCCTGGTTATATTTTAATAAAAGAAGCATTAAAAAATAATATAAAAGTAATTGGTATTCCGGGATGTAGTGCAGTTATAACATCTTTATCAGTAAGTGGTCTTGATACTTCTTCATTTGCTTTTTATGGTTTTGTTCCAACAGAAAATAAAGCTAAAAAAGAACTTTTTGAACGTATAAAACATTCTGATATATCAACAAAAGTTATATATGAATCTCCAAAAAGAATAATTAAACTGTTAGAATATATAAAAAAAGAAATTCCAGGATGTGTGGTAAGTGTATGTACAGAACTTACTAAGATTCATGAGAATACAATTAATGGAAAAATAGAGGAAATATATGAAAAAATGAAAGATGATCCTAATAGTTTTAAAGGAGAGTATGTAGTTTTAATTAATAATAAACCTTTAAAAGAAGAAAAGAACGTAATATCTACAGAAGCTTTATTAGTTGATTTAATAGTTAAAAATAAATGTTCACTAAAAGATGCAATTAAAATTTTAAATGATAGTAATAAGAATTTAAATAAAAAAGATATTTACAATGCTAGTTTAAAATTGAAAAATATAATTAATTAACGAATACTTTAAATAAACATATAATATAGTATGAAAAAACATATTATATTTAACATATTTATTCAGTTTATAATTCTATTTAATTCTGTATTATTATATTTTGATAATAATAAAATTATTAAACTATGTATATCGTTTTTGTTAATAAATATTATATTTATACCAACATTTATAGAAAAAAGCTTTTATATAAGGTTTAAATATAAGTTTCATTACTTAATTACTATTTTGTGTTTAGCTATTTTTATTATTTTAATTGCAATTTAACTATATTACTATTATAATTAAGATAAGAATAGGAGAAAATTATGAAAGGTAATTATAATGATATAATTGATATTATATTAACGCTTATACAAGATTATGAAATACAAAAGTCAATAGCTATATCAGGTAGCATAGTACCATATTTAATAATGAATATTGAATCAAAAGAATATCATAATGATTTTCATATTTTAGTTAAAAATAAAAATATGAATTATGTTAGAAATAAAGTAAAAAAATTATCTAAAGAATATGCTTTTGATATTGTATCAGATTCAAAAAAGTATTCAAAAGAAGATTTTGGATTTAAAATAAAATATCAAGATACATATGTTGGTTTTTTTCCATATAGTATAATAGATAATAATTTAACTCTAAAAACCTATTCAGTTGAAAAAAACAACTGTATAATAAGTTTTAAAACAAAAATAATACCTAACATAACAAAAAGTTGTCTTATAAGAAATATTAACTTTGCAAAAGATAATACCCTTAGAATAATAACTCCAGAATTTATTTTGATAAATAAAGAATCAGGAGAAAATGAATCCAATAATTCAGTTATGCATTTATTAAATAAAATAAGTGATGAAAGCATTCTTAAGATAGTAAGAGAATCGATATTTGAATCAAAGGTTAAAATAGAAGAGAAAAAATTAATTAAAAATGATAATAAAATTAATCTAATCTTGTTATTTATATTTTTAATGTTATTAACAATAGCATACATTTGTTTTAAAAAATAATCCTAAATAAGGATTTTTTTAGTATAATATATATAAGGAGGGATAGCTTTTGGAAAGAATAATTTTTCATGTTGATGTTAATAATGCTTTTTTATCGTGGTCTGCAATTGATATGTTAAAAAATGGAAGTAAATTAGATATAAGAACAATTCCATCGGTAGTTGCAGGGGATGAAAAGAAAAGACATGGTGTTGTAGTTGCTAAAAGTTTTCCGGCTAAAAAAGCTGGTATAAAAACTGGTGACCCTCTTTATTTAGCAAGAAGAAAAGTAGATGATTTATATGTTGTTAATTCTAAAAGAGACAATTATATAAAATATTCAAATGCATTTTATGAAATATTATGTAAATATACACCTGTTATAGAAAGATATTCTATAGATGAATGTTTTATGGACATGACTGGTATGAAAATGTTATATGGTGATATGGAAAAATTAGCTTATAAAATAAAAGATGAAATATATAATACACTTGGTTTTACTGTTAATATAGGAATTGGTAATTGTAAAGTTTGTGCTAAAATGGCTAGTGATTTTGAAAAACCAAACAAGGTACATACTTTATATAAAAATGAAATAAAAGAAAAAATGTGGCCTTTAGATGTTGATGAATTATTTATGGTTGGTAAAAGTTCAAGTGCAAAATTACATGAACTTGGTATAAATAAAATAGGTGATTTGGCGTGCTCTAACTTAAATATGCTTGTAAAATATTTTAAATCAATGGGGCATATGATGTATGAATATGCAAACGGTATAGATAATTCAGATGTAGAAAAAGCAGAACCTAAAAATAAAGGAATAAGTAATTCTACTACATTACCTTATGATTTATATGATTTACAAAGTATAAAAAAAGTATTAAGAAAATTATCTCAAACAGTTGGTATAAGACTTAGAGAAGAAAAAAAGTATGCAACGGTAGTATCAGTACAACTTAAAAATAATAATTTTTTTAATTATCAACATCAAAAAAAACTTGTGAACCCTGTATCTTCAAATGAAGATATATATGAAGTTTCTTGTGAAATTTTAAAAGATATGTGGAAAGAAGATTCAATTAGATTAGTTGGACTTAGAGTAAGTGATTTTATTGATAAGACATTTGAACAGGTATCATTATTTGAGGAGACTGGTAAATCAAATAAAAGGGAAAAAATACAAAATGTTATTGATAAAATAAATAAAAAATATGGAAATAATACTATTAATAATGCATCATTATATAATGATAAATAATAAATATATAAATAATTATCAAAATAATATTGATTTTATTTTGTTTGTTTGTTAAAATACTACTAGCATTTAAAAAATGCATTATTTTTGGCGGAGTTGGTGAAGTGGTTAACACACTGGTTTGTGGCACCAGCATG
>OIYG01001351.1_pt1 | contig 18672 bp, 16 predicted proteins | sample 1587861 | NCBI WGS metagenome assembly OIYG01 (sample SAMN03283272) | human gut metagenome | biome: human-associated habitat; material: feces | host: Homo sapiens | place: Peru | collected 2012 | reverse complement strand
GCGAGCCTCATCATATCCGGAAAGTTTAACTCTGTGGATACATTCCGTTTTGAGAGTTGAATAAATCATTACCTTATAAAAGCAATTTTATATTATACGGGAGCGTCAACCTCGGTTTTCAGAAGTTCCAAAACAAAATAGCTCTCTTTTTCAACCTGTTTCGAATTAAAACCGCCTGCTACCTGAAATTTGTATTCTCTGTCAGGCTCGTCCATTCCGAAAAAGTCAATCAAAATAAAGGGGTCAACGCCATTATACGGTCCGTCATCAACACCGCCTGCCGTGATTTTTTCGTCCCCAAGCTCAAGCTCGAGCAGATAATCGGTGTAGGTGCAATAAGAGTCGAAATCGGGATTTATTTCTCCCTCTGAAATCAAGCTTCTGATTAAATTCGGAATTGCTTTTGCCTTTTCTCGTGCCTTGCGTGAGCTGTCCCTTCCGGTAAAAGCAAAAGACAATTTACTCATACACTCATCCTCTTCTTCATCGTCGTCATACGAAGAATCGTCAAAATACTCTTCAAACTGTCTTAAATAGTCCTCGCCGTCAAATTTGTCGCTGCTTAAAAAATACTCTTTCAGAGCATTAAAATAGTTTTCTCTTGCTTTTTCAAAGGTTGAATAAGTCCGAACGCCGTGTTGGTTAATTCGTTGCTCATCCTTAACAAAATCCTCGTCAAAAATTATGTTCCAAACATATTTTTTATCCATTTTGATTCTCCTTATTTAATCTAAAAATTTTTATAAACCGAGCTACTTCTTACTGCTCAAGCCATGTTCCTGTTTTTGTGTCGGTATAAATGCCTAACTGTGAGTCGGCAAGATTGTGGATTATTCGTGAGAGTGCCTTGCGTTCAATAGTGACCTCGTAGGGCATACTCTCAAGAAGCCTGAGTATCTCGTTCTGCCTTAAATGCTTTGCCGAGCTTGAGTGCTCCTTTAATATAAGATAGACAAAAAGCGGTGCCATAGTCTTTCTCTTGTTTTGCTTTAACGGTTTGTAAAGCTTATCGAGCAATTCGTCATCATCGGTGTAGAACTGTTCAAAATACTTTCTTGTAGAGTCGTCAACCGCTTCGATTGATATGCCATAGTCATGCACAACAATCATTGCAGCCAGCTGACACGCTTCTACATTGACAACACAATCGGGTGCGTTTAGAGTAAGAAGCTTGTAAACTCTCTGTGCGTGGCGAACAAGGCTTGCGGCACGAATATTTGTTCCTACCCTGTTCTCGCTTTCGGCAAACAAACTGTTTATATACTCTTTATAATATCTCCTCTCCTCATCGGTAACCGAAACATCTATATAATCTCGCATAAACTCCTTTTCATCGTCCCCGAGCTTTCCGTTTTTGGCGTAAGTCTTTGACAAATCCTTGATCCAATCGATCGTTGAAATTCTGTCGTGAATATCGTTGATTCTGTTCATATCAAAGTTATCGGTACTGAAGGCTTTAACATAGGTTGCCCATATATAGAACAGTTCACCGTCTCCTAGCACCTTTTTCGCATTTTCATTCGTTCCGTCAAGTTTATCGTCGTATTCTGCGATTTTCTTTAATGCATCAAAGAGCGAAGCAAATTTTTTCTTCGCCTCCTTTCTTCCGTTATTGTCCCAAGCGATACGGCAACGGTAGCTAAAAGTCCCTCCCAAGTATTTGGAATCGTCGTACGGACCCGGAATAAAGGTTACTCCGTCTTCGTTAAGGTTGTCATACATAAGGTCTATAAATTCCTCGGGAGTGGTTTTCATTGTGAAGGTATGGGTATCCTCAACATAATTACACATAAAAAATCCCCTTTCATCAATTAAAAATTTACATAATAATACCAAAAAAAGCTGCACCAAAAATGGTACAACTTTCTAAACCGTAATTACTATATCATAACCGATGTAAAAATGTAAACACAAAACAGGAAAAATTTTTGAAAGTGAAGCAGATGCACCGTTTAAGGCACATCTGCTTGCTGTTCTCCGTTAAACAGGCATAACGATCCAACCGGAAAGTGTATGTCCCGAATATCTTGCCTCAACAATTCTTTTAGCTTCTAAAGAACTGATAGCCTCAACCATTTCGGTAATTCTCATGCCCTTGTTGTCAAGAAAGAACTGGCATTTGTAGGTACGCATTTGTAATTTCTCCTTTCTCATTAAACTCCGCAGCTTATGCTGCAGGAACATATTACAATAACGGTATGTCCCAAATTTGACCGCAGGTGCTTTATATAACGGCTTAAGACTTATTGCTTGACTTTTCATGATTGACAGCTTATTTCAACTATGATAAAGTATTATTATAAAATAATATGAATGGGAGATGGTTTTTAACAATACTTTTCAAATATGGCTACATGAAAATATGTATTCGAATCGGACTTGAGCTTATTTACCAATTAAGCTCTCACTTCAAAAAATTTTTAGGTTTTGTATAAAAGGGGCGATTAAATGGAAAAGGAAAAAATGGAACCGGAAAAAAGGAAAAGAATTGATACTGCGCTTTCCCAAGATAAAAAAAGAAAGCATTATGTTTATGCCTTGTGCGACGATGATGGAATTCCTTTTTATATAGGTAAAGGAAAAGGAGAAAGGGTATTTAAGCACCAAGAAGCACTTGAAGAAGCAAAAAAATATATCAACCAAAAAATTGAAGAAAATCCGGATTTGACGGACGAGAAAAAAGAAGAAGCAAAAAAGAAATTAGAGGAGTCGTTTTCAGCCAAACTCAAAAAATTAAAAGGCTGTAATAAGCAACCTGAGTATATAATCAAATGGGGGTTGACGGAAGATGAGGCTTTCCAATGTGAATCTGCTCTAATAAATATTTGCAACTATTTTTCAGAAAACAATAAAACCAAAGGTATTTTCAATTTATCAAATATACAAGGCGGTCACAGAAGCCTGCCTGAAAAGAACAGCAGATTCCCAATAACAAAAATGATGTCCGCACAAGAATATTTAGATGAATGTGCTGTTGAAACAATTAACTTTTATGAAGAAGATAAAAAATATAATATTTTATGTGTCAATATTCATTCATCATTTCCGCAAGCAGATAAGGATTCAAATAGAGATGATTTTATTTATGAAGCTTGTAGAGGCTATTGGATAAAGGCTATTAAAAATAATCCTAAATTTGTTTTTGCTATTTACAAATCTCGTATCGTTGGCATTTATGAAGTTGACAAATGGTATAAAACCGTCTCCGACGAATTTGAAAAAAACAAGGATAAAATGCCAAAAGATACACCGTCGCAAAAAAACGATATTTCAATTTGCGAAAAAATTTTTGAAGATTGTAACGGTAAGGGAGTTAACAAAAAAAACCTAGAATCAGCAATTGAATCAACAATTGAATATTTTAAACAGGAAAAATTAAAGGAAGAGCCGGTCAACGATGACGAATTAAAAAAACGCATTGTATCAATATCCAAAAAAGCTTTTTTCACTAAAAAAGATAACGATAGCGAAACGCTTAATCTCCTTAAAAAGCGATATGCGGGCAAGATTCTTAAATATGACGGAAAATTGATACTAAAAGGTGCTCAAAATTCTATACGATATTTAAGGTAATAATATTCAAAAGTGCTTTGGTAAAAAGCGTGAAATAAATCCCTATAGTAGAATCAGATGAACTACTATAGGGATTTTTAATATTAAAAGCTGCCAATTTTATTTCTTTTGTACGAGAGAAGGTAAGATTTCTACAACCCTCCCATGTCCCAAATTTGACCGCCCCCTGTTTAATATAATGGCGGTACAGAATTAAGTTGAATATTTTTTGAGGGTTTGTTATGGGATTATTGGATTTTTTAGAGAACTGTTGCGACGCTTATGAAAACTGCCCGCCCAATACATTGGCTGATGCACTTAAAAAGCAGGTCGAAATGGACCGACAAGCAATCAGAATGCGAAAGGCAATGACATGGAACGAACAGCTTACTTATTCTAAAACAATGCGTGAAGCGAAAGATAAGTAAAAAACGGTAAAAGCACCCTGAATGGTGCTTTTACAATACTTTGAGCCATTTTTAGTACACGGATTACAGTATAATAAAGCCGTAGTAAAAAGGAGGCGTTATTATGACCGATAATTTCAAGGCTCTTATTCAGGCGTTTAAGCAAATGGCAAAGGACAGAGGCGAGCCTGAGACTATGGAAAAACTTGACGAACTTGTGCGTGAACTCGGTGAAGAACCGCCGAAGCTGCACGAAAAGAAAATGCCCGTCAGCAAAAAACAGCATCCTAAAACGGAAAGGCATGAGATCTTAAAAAATATAAAAAGGATCGAAGACAAAGAAACAATCAATAAAATTATTGACATCTGCGTACCTTCATCGGAAATGAGAAGTTATCTCAAAACAAAAACGTGGACAGATTATGAACTTACGGAGCTGATTTTCGGCTCACAGATAAAGCTCGAAGATAAACTGAAATGCCTGTTTGATATAAAAGATTCCGAAATAGCTCTCGAGGCCTTCGGTGAAACATACAATGCGCTCGTTGAGCTTAAAAACGTCACAAATGGCGAGATTCTGATTGTTCACGATTGCTGGTACGATTACGATTTTCACGATGAAAACAGTGACTTCTACTGCCCGTGCTTAGACTATATGCAGGCGTTGTATGAGATAAGAGAGCTTATGGAAGTAGAGGAATGGGACGGGGATACTCTTTGCTGGACAAGAGTTGAAAAATGGATATATGACGAATGCGATATAATGGTCCGTTGGTACATCTATTATTTTATCGGCGACGAGGCCGTATATTTTGAATCGCGTGATCCGACAAGCGATCGTCGGGATTTTAAAGGCTATGTTGACAGCGCAAGTCTGCATCTGCCCGTACCGTTCAAGCCAGGCGACATAATTACGCTTGATGCCCGTCCATTCGCACCCGTGAATACCGCTGTTATTACCGAAACCGACAACAATTTAGACTGCTGCGGCACTCAGATTCTCTACCCCAACGAGAACGGTACATACAATTCTTTTGCTCTCAAACACGGGCACGGTTTCGGTGAGCATTACTTCCCCTTGCTCTCCCCTCTTTACAGAGCCGAAAAGTATAATGGGGAGCTTAAAGAAAAAAAGGCAATTCTTAAAGATGTTTCCGTATTTGTAAAAGCAAAGGAAAGCAATGGCAGAAAGCTTTACGACGCTTTGGGCAATATTGATGTTACGGAAGAAGTGATACGTGAGTATATCTGCATTGCCGATGTTTAACCGAATAGCGGAAAGCTGCTACTTCAAATACCTTTACACGTAAACAGATATGTTTATTTGAAGGCAGAGAAGCAGAAAACGTGAGGTACTATGAGCTGACACCTGCAACGTTTAAAATACTTGAATGTTGAAAGCTGTCGGGCGATATGTTGTAATCAAAACGAATTTTGCCGTATGCCTCGTTAAATAACGGCGGCCGTGTCGGATAACGAAACCGTACAATCCGCCCGTGCTAAATCGGGTAGGCTCTGACACCGGAGTCTTTATAGGGAAACCCACCCTGCAGTTGATACAGCATTATTAAAGGCTGTACCGCCGACGCAGGAGAAGACTATGGCTGTAAAATTCGTGAGCCTTATAGTTTTTGGTGGCTTCGTACCGCAAATAAAGACGGCGGTTAGGGTCAAGACGCTTCTGTTTATGTCTATCACATTTGTGACAACGGTACGGTAAATCTATTTGAACGAGCTGCATACTCTGACGGCGTTCGCCCGGCAATTTGGGTAAAAGAAGAAACTTTATTTAAATAACATTAATTGTGATTATTGTGCTTCTCAAAAGTGAAGCAGATGCACCGTTTAAGGCACATCTGCTTGCTGTTCTCCGTTAAACAGGCATAACGATCCAACCGGAAAGTGTATGTCCCGAATATCTTGCCTCAACAATTCTTTTAGCTTCTAAAGAACTGATAGCCTCAACCATTTCGGTAATTCTCATGCCCTTGTTGTCAAGAAAGAACTGGCATTTGTAGGTACGCATTTGTAATTTCTCCTTTCTCATTAAACTCCGCAGCTTATGCTGCAGGAACATATTACAATAACGGTATGTCCCAAATTTGACCGCAGGTGCTTTATATAATAAAGGCACAGCATTAAGCTCAAAATGAGGAGGAATAATAAAATGAAAAAGATTATGACACTTTCGCTCGCAGTTATTTTGCTTGTAGGTACATGTGTATTTATAGGCTTGAGCACCGTAAAATCGGACGGCTATTATGATTACGGCGACGATGACGAAGCGGCTGCCGAGTATTATGCAACATACAATTTCGAGGACGATTACACAACCGAGGTGCAGACAAAATATTACCCGTCAAGCACATATCAAGCTCAAACAAGGCAGGCAAGCTATTCCGCAACGGCAGCATATCAAGCACCGACAAAAGCATATATCAACCATGTCGCATTGCAGGGTGCTGTAATTGTTGAGCAAGACGGCACCTCAAGGTTTACATACTGCCGAAAATGCGAGGCATGCGGATACGTTGAATCAAACATGAAAATAAACACAGGCGGATCACACGGAAAATTAGTGTCAGGCTTCTACTGTCCAAAATGCAAAAATAATCAAACCATTGAAATTGAACATTCAAAATATTAGTCAAAAGTAAATATATACTATAATATATAATTAAAGCCGTCGTAATATCTTTATCAAGCCCCGTCCTGTTTTTTCAGGGCGGGGCTTATGCACCTAAAAAAGTACATTCTAAATGGTATTATATATGCGTAAGAAAAAGTTGGAGATATGTTATTTGTTTTGGAGGTATGTTATGCGTTTTTACAGAATTGAAGCTACTATTCTTTCAGATGTTGAAATTCCGAGGAGAAGAACGGAAGATTTCTATCCCTTTGCCGATACAATGCAGAGCTTCTCTCAGTCATTTTACCTAAAGTCGGATAAAAAAGACTATATTTTCGCCATAAACACAGGCAGCAATAACACTATGCGCTTTGGTGCGATTATCAACGAGCACAGCGATATAAACAAGGTCCTTGACAAATATATGAAGCTGTGCGGCTTCAAGGTTGAATATGACTTTATCGAAGAACAAGTTTTCGACAGCTTAAGAGCAAATCTTAGAATGGCTGACGGTGCAGATTTTATAAATGATGACGAAGAGCTTGCCAAATGCTTTGGAATTTCTCAATTGTTTGAAAATCACTACGGTAACGGCTTAGACTATGACGAAAATATTATAGAAACCAAAAGTCATGAGCAAATTGTCAAAGAGGCACAGACTCATCTCTATTCGGACAGTTTTCTCCCCGAAATAGACAGAATTTATGCAGGTAAAAGCCTAAAGCGCCCGATCGGTCATCCCGTTCACTATTTTGTGAGGACACGCTCGGAAGAAACAAGAAAGGAACTTTCTCGCTCGCTGATTTCGGCACTGTATGAAAACGGAAGAATTTTCAACAAACGGTACACCTACATAGATTTCCATGCCAATTCCATTTTTAACGAAAGCGACCTTGAAGCACTTTACAGAAGCTGTGGCGGAGGTGTAATAATCGTTAGATATTACTCTGACAGCGCCGAAAACAACGGTCCTTTTGCTCGAAACAATAATAATAACATAGAGAAAATTTGCAAAATAGCAAAAATGTTCTATCAATCCGTATTGACGGTTTTCTGGACAAATCTTGATTGCGTAAAAATTCGTGATTCCTTTCTCGCCAACTTAACTTCAATGCCGATAGTTGAAATTACAGAGGATATGGCAGACGCAGAGCGTGCAAAGGTTTATCTGACGGAAAAGGCAAAGGTTTGTAAGATCAAAGCCGATAGCACGCTTTTCAATAATCTTAATGACGGTAACAGCTACCATATTGCAGAGCTGAACCGTTGGTTTGACGAGTGGTACACGGACAAGCTGCACACCGTTGTTTACTCTCAATACAAGAATGTTAAAACGGCAAAAGCAGAAATTGTAAAATCGGCTCCAAAGGGAAATGCAGCCACAGAGTTGCGTGAAATGATTGGTCTTAACAGTGCAAAAGAGGTTATCGAAAACGCTGTTAACTTTTTCAAAATGCAAAAACTCTATTCCGAAAAGGGCTTGAATGTTAACCGTCCGTCGATGCATATGATATTTACGGGAAATCCCGGCACCGCAAAAACCACAGTAGCCCGCTTGTTTGCGCAGATAATGAAAGACAACGGACTTCTTACAAAAGGTGACCTTTACGAGGTAGGCAGAGCAGATATTGTCGGTCAGTTTGTCGGCTCGACAGCTCCGCTTGTAAAAAAGCATTTTAAAATGGCAACGGGCAGCGTGCTTTTCATTGACGAAGCGTACTCATTGGTTGATGACAGGGACGGACTTTACGGCGACGAAGCTATCAACACGATTGTTCAGGAAATGGAAAACAACCGTGATGACCTTGTTGTTATCTTTGCAGGTTATCCCGATAAAATGGAGGAATTTCTCAATAAAAATCCCGGTTTGCGCTCAAGAATTTCGTTCCATGTAAACTTCGACGATTACAGCACAAATGAACTTATTGATATAGCCGATTTAATGATTAAAAAGACAGGCTTTGAATTTGACGAGCAAGCTCATAAAAAACTCAACAAGGTCTTTGACACTGCAAGAGAAAATGACGATTTCGGCAACGGAAGATATGTTAGAAATTTGATTGAACTCTCGACCTTAAAACAGGCATCCCGCCTTGCAAAATCTGATATTGATAATTTGACAGATGCTGAAATGCGAACTATAACCGAAGCGGATATTGCCACACCGATTTTAAGCAACGAAGATGATGAATTTTCAGCAGTTATCGGCTTCTGATAAGGTAAGATTGGCAATTTTACGACCATTTATTGACTTCAACGAACAAAATTTCAAAGCTGATACACAACAAAAATCTCACTCTTTTTTACGGAGTGAGATTTTGTTCGTTTATTCGATTTTTCTCTCAAGACCATCTATTGACTGTTTATGAATTTATTGTATTTCCGCCGAGTAAATTACCCATTGTGTTTGCAATTATTTCAATGTACAAAAAACAGCACATAACTTCTCGCATAATATGATTTATGAATACACCCTGAAATAGGATAAGAAATTTATACGGAGTAATCGATTAACGAAAGGAGTACGTTATGAATATACGAGATACCGTAGAATATAAAAGCGGCGATTTTCATATTGTTACTTGCCCGATATGCGGAAATGAAACCCTTGATATGTACTGGATTTGTGAGTGTTGCGGTTGGGAATACGATTACACCGCAGACGAAGATGAGAAATCAAGTTCTAACGGGATGACAATAAGAGAATATCGTGCGGAATATTTCAAAAGTCTATGAAATAGGTTACGGTTCTAAAAATCACAACGGGTATGATGTACGAAAGCCATACAAAAACCGTGGCATATTAAATAAACTGTGTAGTTGACGAAAAAATACAATTTGTTATAATGAAAGCAAATAAACTATAGGGGGGTGTTTTATATGAGTTTTGATTTAAGCACAGTGCCGACTTGTAAGCTTGTTGAGGAACTCAAGAAGCGAGAAGGTGTTTGGGCAACCTCGGTCGAACCTTATGAGGATTATTCAATTACCGTCGGCGAAGAGAAAATCAATGATAGTGGGCCGGTTGTTTTATTAAAAATTTGGGATTGAATTAAAAGGAGATTTATTATGGAAGACTTAAAAAAATTGGTTGACAAACTTGTGGCAGAAAGCAATGAAGAAAAGCAAATTAAGACCTTACAAGATATTGGTAAGTTATTACTAACGGAATATATTATTCAGGTAGGAGACTTGACTATTAAGCCATTGCTTGTTGAAGCATATTATTATCATCAAGGAAAATTTAATGATATTAATTCTCATGGCTTCGGTGATAAAGAAATAGATAAGAAATGTAGGGAGCAGTTAAGCAATAATTTTAATAGATTTTATTTTCATAAAAAAGGTCGTGGCGGTGTAGATGTATGCCTCTCCTCTAAAAAGGATTATTGTCTTTCTTTTTTAATTAAGGTTGCTTTAATCAACGGAAAAGTTTACAAGCAAATAGACATCTATAATAAATTGATAAAAGAATCCATTGATAATAATAAAGATGTTCTAACGCAAACTTATGGTATTACTACCTCCTTTGTATGTGTTCCACGCAAAAACACACATAAAGGAGATTATACATTAAACCCTTTAGCTATCTTATCTGTAGAATCATTCAAAAACAAAGAAGAGGCAGATGCAATTTTAAGTTCATTAGAAACGGGATATAAAAAGCAATGGGTTCTTGCTAAATACGCTCAGGAGAAAGTTGGCTTTAATTACGAAGAAGCTTGCGAAATTATAAAAAGAGAAAATCTTTATTCATATAAAATCGAAAGTCAATATTTTGAAAAAGCGTTAAATTACATAAAAGAGCAGGGAAATTGATATGCTCTATTTTTCCTCTAAACTAAACATACAAGAGTACAAGCCTGCGGCGGACAGAGTGTTCGCCGCACTCGATTCATTTAATATTAAATATAAATTATTAAATAACACAAATGATATCTGGGCAAGGGACTATATGCCTGTGAAAACAAAGTCGGACAAATATGTGTCGTTCAGGTACGAGCCAAGCTATCTTGACGGCTCTCCCGAGCTTCGCACCGATTTTCGCAGAGATATTGCACCGAATTTCGCTATCAAAAATCTTGTTTATTCCGAGATAAATTTAGACGGCGGAAATGCGGTCTTTTCCCCGTCAAAAGAAACAGTCGTTATCAGCGACAGAGTTTTTTCAGAAAACTTGAAATATTCCTCAGCTGAATTGGTGCAGGAATTGGAAAAGCTGTTAGAGGCAAGGGTAATTATCATTCCGTCGCTTCGTTTGGATATGACGGGACACGCCGACGGTATGGTGCGTTTTGTCGATGAAAATACGGTTGTAACAAATGCTCCGCTGTCGCCATATGGATTTGAAACGAAAGTTAAAAAGGCTTTGCAAAATCACGGATTTAATGTTATTGATTTCCCTTATTTCGATTCAAAGGGCGATAGTGCTGTCGGTTGCTATCTTAACTTTTTAGAAACCGAGCAGGCAATTTTTCTGCCGGTGTTCGATGTTGAAACCGATAACATTGCTTTAGATACTGCGAAGAGTCTTTTTGACAAAACAATAATTCCCGTCAATATAAACGAAATTGCGATAAAAGGCGGATTGATAAACTGTATTAGCTGGGAAGACTAAACAACAAAGCGTTGGAGTTTGATTTCTCCGACGCTTTTTATGTTGTTTTGAATTTAGTTCTACATTTAGGCACTTTAAAGAACTAAAATTATGTCCTAAAAAAGTATCATAAGCTATTGCATAATATAAATATAAGATGTATTATAAATTCGAGGTGAATATTATGATTGGAAACAGACCTAAAAAAATGATAAATATGTATATTTACGATATACTTAAGTTAAACACCGATGCCGAGCATCCTATGACGCAAAGGGAAATTCAAAAGCGACTTGAAAATGACTATGATATGACTGTTGACAGAAAGGCAGTTAAGGCCAATCTTGAAGATTTAATCAATGACGGCTCGTATAATATTGAATACGCAACGAAAATCCGATTGACACCGAACCGCTTGACAGGTGAGCTTGAGAAAAACGAGGTGCTTACAGGTTTTTATTACGATAATATATTCACCGATTCGGAGCTTCGTTTGCTTATGGATTCAGTATTGTTTTCAAAAAGCATTGCCACAGGCAATAAAAAGGAATTGCTTGATAAATTGAAATCTTTATCAAACAAATATTTCAAATTCAGCACGGCAAACATTCGCTCTTATGAATCCGTTGACAGAGAAATCAACAAAGAATTGTTTTACACAATCGAGATGCTTGACGAGGCTATAACCAACGGTTTACAAGTTAAATTTCTTTACAATGAATATGGCTCTGACAAAAAACTTCACCACCGTTTAAATGATGAGGGAGAAGTCCGAGAATACATAATCAATCCATACACTATGGTGGCAAATGGCGGTAAATACTATCTTATTTGCAACTATGACAAATATGACAATCTTTCACATTATCGCATTGACCGAATCAGCAATATTGAAATTTTAGACACTCCGAGGAAGCCGAAAAATCAGGTTGAGGGACTCGTCGGTCTTGATGTTGCAAAATATATGCAGGAGCATATTTTTATGTTCGGAGGCAAATCAATCAGGGCAAAATTTGAAATGCCGAAATACTTGATTTCAGATGTCCTTGATTCATTTGGCTCAAGTGTAAATTTCACCGATATTGATGACGATAATGTACTTTCAAGCGTTAAAGTGAATGAAAATGATATTCGTTATTGGGCAAGACTTTATGCCAGCCAAATTAAAATTATCGAGCCAAAAGAACTTGTTGATATGTGCAAGCAGGATATGGAGAATGCTTTAAAATTATATGAAGAATAAAAGGTATTTTATAGCTACAAAACTGCAACGCACTTCAAGATGATAAAATTTTAATACAAAAAGGCTAACCCCACAGATAATGCTGCCGCATATCTGTGGGGTTTAACGCATTATTGTTAAAAAGATGTTGATTTAAAGTAAAATTGTCATATTAACGCCAGCTTTTTTCGTGGTATTTTTTATGCGTAAAAAGTCACATAATGCGTTTCGATAAAGTGGATGTGGCATTTTTGCCCCACCCTGTTTTATATAATACCGGTAAGGTGGTGGTAGTATGAGCAACAGTAATACAAAGAAAATTTTAGATGAGTTTTTTAAAAATTTAAAAGATTTGGGCGATATGCTTTCTAAAGAGGATGCGGATGTTGCCGTTGAATCGCTTCAAGTTGCATTTGATGATTTGAAACTTATGAAAAAAGAAGCAGTACAAAAGAAAAGAGAAGCGGAACGCAAACAACGAGAGGAAGAAAAAATCCGCAAGCAAAAAGAACATATTGATAAAGTAACCTGTATGGATCTTCCGCTTGATTGGAAAAATCCTTTTAATAAAGACGAGCGTGCATCCGGAATATATATCGAAAGCATTTCCGATGCACTTGTAAAATCCTTGACCACTCTCGGAAAGGTTGATATTGAATTCATTGCGTCGGTTACAGGCAATGATTATAAAACAGTTATAACCACCCTTAAAGGTTCTATTTATCAAAACCCATTGACTTGGAACGAATGTTTTTATCAGGGATGGGAAACAGCCGATGAATATCTTTCAGGCAATCTTATGCAAAAGTGGAAAACGGCAAAACAGGCAAACAGAAAGTATAACGGTTATTTTGAAGATAATGTCAAGGCTATTGAGTCTGTTCTTCCGCCGACTGTTGCAGCTGAGGATATTTATATCACTCTCGGCTCACCGTGGGTGCCGTCAGATATTATTGATGATTTTATTGAGCATATTTTGGGCGGATATTTAAGATACCGGTATGATAATGAAGATTACCTAGAATATCTTTCTGTAAAGCATGATGAACTCACCGGAACATGGGAAATACCGCAAAAAAATCGATATAGATACAATGTAGCAAGCACCGAAACCTATGGCACTTCCAAGCTTGAGGCTTTGTTCATTCTTGAAAAGACCCTGAATATGAAAACTATCGCCGTAAAGGATACAGTTGCTTGTCAGACAAACGCTTCGGGTAAAAAGCAGGTTATCAATAAAGGAGAAACCCTGCTCGCTCTTGAAAAGCAACAAAAAATGATTAAAGAATTTCAAGATTGGGTATGGAAAGACGAAAAACGCAAAGAGCGTTTGGAAACAATATTTGAAAATAAATATAGCTGTGTTCGCAGGAGGATTTTTGACGGCTCGTTTTTAGATTTTCCCGATTTATCTCCAAATATAAGTCTTTTTCCATATCAAAAAAATGCGGTTGCAAGAATTATTTTTACGCCTAACACGCTTCTTGCACATGATGTCGGCAGCGGAAAGACTTATATAATGATTGCTTCGGGTATGGAACTTAGAAGAATGGGACTCTCAAAAAAGAATTTGTATGTCGTTCCAAACAACATTGTCGGTCAATGGCATAAAATTTTTCTTGAAATGTATCCTAATGCAAAGATTTTAACCGTTGACCCTAAAAGTTTTATTCCGTCAAAAAGACAATCGGTGCTTGAAAAAATCAGAGATGAAGAATATGACGGTATCATTATGGCTTACAGTTGCTTTGAACAGATACCGCTTTCGCAAGATTTTTACATTTCCGAACTTCAAGATATGAAAGAAAAAATCGAAACCTTGTTCAATGATTCAAAAAAGATAACAAAAAAGCTAAATAAAAAAAAGAAACAGATTGAAGAAGAACTTTTTCAAATGGTAGTTTCTCTCAATAAAATCAACAATGGCGTTTTCTTTGATGAATTGGGCATAAGTCGTCTTTATGTTGATGAAGCACACAATTACAAAAATGTGCCTATCGAAACGAAATCGGACAATGTTCTTGGAATTACCCGTAGCGGTTCAAAAAAGTGCAAGGATATGCTCGATAAGGTTCGTGTGGTTCAAAAAAGCGGAGGCGGAGTTGTTATGGCAACAGGAACACCGATAACAAACTCTATTACCGACGCATTTATTATACAAAAGTATTTGCAAAACGGTGAGCTCGGACTTCTTGATTTGCAGAATTTTGACAGCTGGATAGGTATGTTTGCCGAAAAATCAACAGAATTTGAAATTGATGTTGACACTTCAAATTATCGCCTTGCGACGAGATTTTCAAAGTTTCATAATCTGCCGGAACTGACAACGCTGTTTTCCCAGATTGCCGATTTTCACCATATTGACGAAATTAACGGAATACCCGAGTTTGACGGATATTCGGATGCGCTTATCGGCAAAACGCAAAGTTTTGAACAATATCTAAAAAACATTTCTTCCCGTGCCGATATAGTCAGAAAAGGGACAATCAGCAAAAGAGCGGATAATATGCTTAAAATCACAACCGACGGTCGCAAGGCGGCGCTGGATATAAGGTTAGTTGACAAAAATGAGCAATTTACACCTCAATCAAAAGTGTGCCGTTGCGCCGAAAATGTTTTTGATATTTATCTTAAAACCGACGGAACACAACTTGTTTTTTGCGACTCGTCAACACCTAAATCAGACTTCAATATGTATGACGAACTCAAACGAATTTTGATTGAAAAAGGCATACCGTCATCTCAAATTGCTTTTGTTCATGACGCAACAACCGAGGCAAAAAGGAACACATTGTTTAAAATGATGAGAGAAGGAACCATGCGTGTTTTAATCGGTTCAACATTCAAACTCGGTATCGGAGTTAATGTTCAGGACAGGCTTATAGCCATTCACCATCTTGATGTTCCTTGGAGACCTGCTGATATGACTCAGCGTGAGGGCAGAATACTCAGACAAGGCAATCAAAATTCAAAGGTTAAAATATTCCGCTACATTACCGAGGGAAGTTTTGATGCGTATTCGTGGCAGCTTCTCGAAACAAAGCAGAGATTTATCACGAGCTTATTGTCGGGTTCATACATAGAGCGTGAAGGCAGTGATATTGAGAACACCGTTTTGAATTATGCTGAAATCAAGGCTCTTGCAATAGGTAATCCACTTGTGAAAAAGCGTGTTGAAACAGCAAACGAACTTTCTCGGTATTATACATTGCAAAGGAAATTGGTCGAAACAAGGACTCGGCTCGATAAGGAGTTTAAAGAACTTCCCACAAAAATTGAACATCAAAAAACACTTGTCGAAAAAGCAATTCAGGACAAGCAATGGTATGATGAATATATTAAAAATTTGGCTGTACCCGTTACACCCGCAGATAAAACCCGTGAAGCAGAGCGCAGGAAACTTTTGCGTGAAACACTGTTTGACACAGTTAAAAACAATGTATTGCAAAGCAAAGAAAGAACAGCTTTTAAATATTGCGGATTTGAGGTTGTTTTGCCTGCAAATATGACAAGAGAAAAGCCGTTTGTTTGGTTGCAACGAAATGGTAGATATTATGTTGAACTCGGCGATACAGAGGTTGGCGGTCTTATAAGAATCGACAACTACCTTAACAATCTCGATAATCACATAGAAAATCTGCAAAAGAGATTATTCAATATGAATGAACGTAAAAAAGGTATTCAAAAGGAACTTTGCAAAGATGAAAACTATGCAGATGTTATTATCGAATTAAAAAAAAGACTTTCGGAAATAGACGATAAATTGGGAGTGAACAAAAAATGAGCGGAAAAGAACAAATAAAAAACTCAAATATTCCACAGATGAATATTAACAAACTTGTAGACGAATTGTCGACGGCATATTGCAATATAATCAATGCAAATGTCCCAATCAGAAAATTTCCGTCAGTTATGCTGTGGGGACCTCCCGGTGTCGGCAAATCACAGGCGGTTCGTCAGATTGGGAAAGAAATAGAAACTCAAACAGGTAAAGAAGTACATATTACCGATGTGCGCTTACTCCTTTTTAATCCTATTGACCTGCGAGGAATTCCAACTTCAAACGCAGACAAGACGCTTGCGGTTTGGTTAAAACCGCAAATTTTTCAAATGAACGAAAGCGATAGCGTAGTCAACATTCTTTTTCTTGATGAAATTTCCGCAGCTCCTCAATCTGTTCAAGCGGCGGCATATCAGATTACTCTTGACAGAGTTATCGGAGAGCATAAACTTCCTGAAAACTGCATTGTCATTGCTGCCGGAAACAGAACAACCGACAAGTCCGTAGCTTTTAAAATGCCCAAAGCTCTTGCCAACCGACTTATGCACATTGAAGTTGAAGGTAGTTTTAACTCATGGAAACAGTGGGCTATCCAGAACGGAATAAACGAAAAAGTTGTTGGATTTCTTACTTTTAGGCATGAACATCTTATGAATTTTGATTCTAATGCCAACGACCTTGCTTTTGCAACACCTCGTTCGTGGGAAATGGTAAGTAATATTTTAAATTATGTCAATTCGGATGTTGACAAGGTATATTCACTCATAGCCGGCGTTGTCGGGTTTGGACCTGCCATTGAATTTCGAACATGGTCAAAGGTGTATAAGGATTTGCCAGATATTGAAGAAATATTTGACGGTAAACAGTCAAAACTACCTACTCGCACAGATGCTATGTATGCGCTGTGCGCTTCTATGACTGCTTATGCCAGAGAGCATAAAGATGATACACAACGCATAGCAAATTCAATAAGATATGCCCAACGAATGACGCCCGATTTTTCAACGGTTTTGTTAAAAGATTATATGTATATAGAAAAGGATTACAGAAAGAAACTTCTTAATATTCCTGAATTTTTCAAATGGTTAAACTCGAAAGGAAAGTTGTTAAATGGAAATATCTAATGAAAAAGCAAGGCAGTATATCAATCGGCTTCTTTTGGCTCGAATGCGAATTTTGTGTAATCACGGTTTTTACGGTTTGTTGTTAATGCATATGATTTATTCTATTGATGAGGGTTGTGAAACTGCCTATACCGACGGTGAGCGAATTGCATTTAGTCCGACTTTTCTTGAAGAACTTTCCGATAAAGAGTTGGATTTTGTTATGATGCACGAGATACTCCATGTGGTTCTGCAACATTGTTTAAGAGGCGAAAATAAAAACGACGAACAATATAATATAGCTACCGACATAGTGATAAATTCAACTATTATGCACGAAAATGATGACAAGGCAAGCAGTATAGCATTGTCAAAATACGGTGTGAGTATGCACCTTGCCCCTGACGGAAAGGAAGGTTATCTTTACACCGCCGAAGAAGTTTATGAGATGTTACAAAGCAAGCGAAAATGCTCTGATAGCGGTAACTTGAAATCAAATAATTCGGGTAATGGCCGTTCTGAAAACGGGCGAGCGAAAAAAGAACAGCAATCAAAGGAAAATATGGACAAGCCTGTTACAAAAAGATGGGATGACCATTCACAATGGGGAAAATATGAGGAAAACAGCGAGCTTAGAGATGTATGGGTGAAAAACTTTGCAGAGTGCTGCGAGGCTATTAAAGTTCGTGATTTCTCTAATAACAGAGGAACGCTTCCTATGTTTGCACAGCGCATGCTTGAAAAATTAAAGAAACCGCAAACAGACTGGAAAACGATATTGAATGATTTTATTCAGGAAGAAATTTGCGATTATTCCTTTTCTCCACCGGACAGAAGATTTCAAGACAGTCCGTTCTTCCTTCCAGATTTTAACGAAATGGGCAAAAATGATGAAGTTAATGATATTTTGTTTTTCATAGATACCTCCGGTTCGATTTCTGACAATGATATGACCACTGCCTATTCTGAAATTAAAGGTGCTATTGACCAATATGACGGAAAATTGAAAGGATGGCTCGGTTTTTTTGATGCGGCAATTATTGAGCCGAAGCCATTTTCGTCATTTAAAGAATTTATTGATATAAAACCTGCCGGCGGAGGCGGAACGAATTTTCAAATCATTTTTAAGTATGTCAATCAGTATATGAAAGAGAAAAAGCCAAACTGCATCATCATTTTAACTGACGGTTATGCTCCGTTTTCCAAAGAAGAACTTGCAAATGATATTCCTGTCCTTTGGTTGATAAACAACGAAAAAGTAACTCCGCCGTGGGGCAAAGTCGCAAGATTTACCGCTTAAAATATAAAACGCTCCTAAATATGTTAAAAAAACAGTCATTTCAAGGTATAAAAGAAATGGCTGTTTTTCGTTGTTTTGAGT
>OIYG01001348.1_pt1 | contig 18708 bp, 15 predicted proteins | sample 1587861 | NCBI WGS metagenome assembly OIYG01 (sample SAMN03283272) | human gut metagenome | biome: human-associated habitat; material: feces | host: Homo sapiens | place: Peru | collected 2012 | reverse complement strand
CAAGATCGACTGGTGGTTCCTGGATAAGATGCAGCACCTGGCGAACCTGGAGCTGGGCCTGAAAAACGGCCCCCTGACCCGCGAAAAGTATCTGGAGGCCAAGCATTACGGCTTCCTGGATAAAACCATCCTGCGCCTGTCCGGTGCAGAAAAGCTGCCGATGGACAACTATGTCTGCGGCTTCAAGATGGTCGATACCTGCGCTGCCGAGTTTGCCGCCAAGACCCCGTACTTCTACTCCACCTGCGATAAGGAGAACGAGGCCGAGCGGTTCATCAATGCCCACAAGACCGGCAAAAAGAAGATCCTCGTCTTTGGCTCCGGCCCCATCCGCATCGGCCAGGGCATCGAGTTCGACTACTGCTCTGTCCACGCAGTCTGGACGCTGAAAAAGCACGGCTGCGAGGCCATTCTGGTCAACAACAACCCCGAAACGGTTTCCACCGATTTTGATACCGGTGACCGCCTGTACTTTGACCCGCTGAACCCCGAAAGCGTTGACCATATTATCGCTGCCGAAAAGCCGGACGGCTGCCTGGTGCAGTTCGGCGGCCAGACGGCCATCAAGCTGGCAAAGCATATGGATGAGATCGGCCTGCCCATTTACGGCACCCCGGCCGATGCCATCGATGAAGCCGAGGACCGCGAACGCTTTGATGAGCTGCTGGAACGCTGCGGCATTCCCCGCCCGGCGGGCCGCACCGTCTTTACCCTGGACGAAGCCCTGCAGGCTGCCCAGGAGGTCGGCTACCCCGTCCTGATGCGTCCGTCTTACGTTCTGGGCGGCCAGAATATGATCGTGGCCTATAACTCCAGCGATGTCATCGAGTATATGGGCGTTATCACCAAGCATGTGGACATGAGCCACCCGGTGCTGATGGATAAGTACATCTACGGCACCGAATGTGAAGTTGACGCCATCTGCGATGGCACCGATTACCTGGTGCCCGGCATCATGGAGCAGATCGAGCGCACCGGCGTGCATTCCGGCGACTCCATCTGTGTCTACCCGCCGTATGATTTCCCGCAGGATGTCATTGATACCCTGGTGGATTACACCGGCCGCTTTGCCCGCGAGCTGAAGGTTGTGGGCCTGGTCAATGTGCAGTACGCTGTGCAGGACGGCAAGGTTTACGTCATCGAGGTCAACCCGCGTTCTTCCCGTACCGTGCCGTATATCTCCAAGGTCACCGGTGTGCCCATGGTCGATCTGGCCGTGCGCTGCACCCTGGGCGAAAAGCTGAAAGATATGGGGTACGGCACCGGCCTGTGGCGCAACGGCAAGAGCCCCTATGTGGCTGTTAAAGTACCCGTCTACAGCTTCCTGAAGCTGCACGGTGTGGATACCATGCTGGGACCCGAAATGAAGTCCACCGGCGAAGTTTTGGGCATTGCTCCCAACATGCACGAAGCATTGATCAAGGGCTTGGTTGCCGCCGGTTACCAGTTCAAGACTCCCGGCCCCGGTTCCTGCGTAATTATCTCGGTCAAGGATTCCGACAAGAAAGAAGCCGCCGAGCTGGCCTGGAAGCTGCATGACTACGGCTATAAGATCTATGGCACCCCCGGCACGGCACGCTACCTGAACAGCCAGATGGTGCCCTGCAGCACTGTGCGCCAGATGAGCGGAGAACGCCCGAATGTGCTGGATCTGCTGGAAAGCGGTCTGGTGGATTACATCATCTCCACCAGCCCCCATGGCCGTGACCCGCACCGCGATTCCGTCAAGTTCCGCCGCAAGGCAACCGAGCTGTCCATCCCGTGCATCACGGCGCTGGATACCGCCCGCATTCTGGTGAATGCCCTGCACAGCGACCATGACATCAGCGGCATGGAGCTGGTGGATATCGCCACCCTGCACCGCGATGCCGCCAACGGCAAATAACCAAGGGTAAAACAGAAAAACAACCTGGGGCAGCAAAGCCCGGCAGCCGTTGTGCTGCGGGGAACTTTGCTGCCCTGTTTTTGTGCCGTACAGCAAATGTTTTGCGGCGGTGCCCGTGCGCTATGCACGCGTTCCCGAAAGAAACGCGGGATTGTTGCATCTTTTTGTGAGATATGCCAATTTTTGATTTTTTGGGCTAGGTTTTGGCAGAATCACTTGATTCTGCGCGAAATTTTCCTTATAATAATCAGCGTACTAAAACGTGGGGCAGTTACTTGCCTGATGATAAAATATATGCTTAGGGAGATAACGAGTTATGACCAGATCACAGTTGATTACCAAAGTTGCAAACGATACCGGCATTTCTGCCGTTGAAGTTGAAAAGATCATGGACGGCATTTTCGGCACCATCGGCGATGTGCTGAAGGCTGGTGATAAGGTTACCATTGCAGGCTTTGGCCGCTTTGAAATGCGCGAACGCCAGACCAAGAACTTCACCAACCCCAAGACCAAGGTTACCAGCCAGCTGGAACCCACCGCTATCCCCGGCTTTAAGGCAAGCGGCCGCCTGAAGGAAAAGGTTGGCAAGTAATTGCTGAACAGCAGAACATAAACAAAATCAACCGCTCCGGTTTGCCATGCAGGGCTGACCGGGGCGGTTTTTAGTTAGGCGTTAGGAAGTAAGAGGGAGGAGTTGATGGGGGCGGCGGTGGGGGAGAGGGCAGGACGAAAAATTAGAAATTAGGAATGAGAAATTAGGAATTTTGGGGGGAGGGTGCTGGTTGTGAAGTATGTGCTGAACAATAAAAGTAGCTGCAGGGCGGGATGCCCTCATTCCGCCGGGGTGGAATTTTGCCGATTGTGACAAACGCTGCAAATGATTTGTAGAGGACGATGTTCGCATCGTTCCGCGGGCTTTGGCTTTGCTGCAAACGATAAAAAGTGTGATGTGCCCTGCCATTTTGCTTATGTGTGATAAAGAAGTAATAGAAGTGTAAAAAATTTTGCCGTTCCTATCCGGCACTTGCGCAGGGTGTCGGATAGGTCGGGCTTATTCTTCGGGCAAGTCAATCTTGCCTACAAAGCTGTAATAAATATCAATGCGCTGGTGGCGTACTTCGTTCTCGTCATACTGAACCATAATCATGTATCTTTGCGGAAAGAGTTTCAAGGTTTTTGGTTTCCCCAACTGAAAAAATCCCGGAAAGAATACAACCGCCTAAGGCGTAAATCACAATGACGGAAAAAGCATTATGGACATAGAATTTGATACTTGTGCGACAGTAGGATAAAGCTGCAAGGTGCTGATTAAAATTGAAACTCCAAACACAACCAACCAAATATTATAGATTAAATGCAACGGTGCTTTTGAATTTCCTAAAACGCTCATTACTTGTGTCAAATGACTATAGCCTTTATAAGTGGGTGCTAACAAAAACGGAATAATCAAGTCAAATGCTAAAAATATCGGCAGGAAATGAGGTGAACTGTTCTTAATCATCGGTTTTACCTCACTTTTAGAAAGTGAAAATCGCAATAAGGCGAACCATTTCCTAGTGTGCCTGTCCGTTCAAAACGAATTTTGGGTAATAAGCCGGAAAAAGAAATATCATCATTTTCGCAATACACACAACATAACTCTGGACAACCATGCATTTTCATTAGTTCCCAATAAATACATTTATGCAAATTGAAGTGGATTTCTTTACCATCACATTTAACCCATTCTGTTGTCCAGCCATCATTGGGGAAATTTTTTCGCATATGCTTTTTTACACCTAATCGATAAATGGTATATGCAAAAGGCATACTTCCGAACTTTTTCATTTCTTCTTTCTGGATGTTGGCGGCTTTATGGGTTTCATTTCTAACATATTCTAACGCTTCGTTTTGGTTTATTCCTTCTTCACGAAGTGCTTTGTAATAAGCCAAGCCTGGAAATAGTTTTAATTGCAAATGATTTTGAATTGCGTCATTATTACGATAGTCAGCGTTGTTCAAAAGTTCCTGATATATTTTTTCTGCTTGCTCAAAAATCAGAATTCCTTTTGTTTTTCCGAACTGTTGTACACAATCCACTTCTAAAAAAGAAAGCGTAGTCTCATTTAGTTTCATCATCGATTCCTCCTTTGAAGTGGCCTAAACCTTTCAGAATCTTTACAGCAACCTCTTTCATCACATCGGCTTTGACTACGGCTATTCCTTGTTCCTCATCTCCCAAAACAAGTAGAGTGTCTCCGGGATTTATGTCAAAAATTTCTCGCGCTTCTTTCGGAATGACAATCTGCCCGCGCTCTCCAACCTTAACAGTTCCAAATATGTGTTTTCCTTTTGGCATGGACATTGTACTACATCTCCTATATTCATACTTTTTATATTTACATGAAAAGTATACACCGATTCAAGAAAATTGTCAAATTGCCTTAACTGATTACGGAACAGCAGAGGGCTGTCTATCAAATTCTTGTTTGTTACTTTATGGCACATGAGCATTCCTGTAGGGCGGGGTCACCTGACCACGTCGCTATCCCCATATAAAACCCTCAGACGCATGCGCATCGTTCCCAATTTTATAGCCTACCCCCGCCCTCTACAAGAAAATCAGCAAAAACTATTGCAATCTGCATAAAGTGCGGTATACTAAAGCAGTAAAATAATATTTACGCAGAGTAGAAACCCGCGCGTTAGGCAAAGCGGCAATGGCGCCGCTTTGCCGCAGTGCCTGACCAACGGGGAGTTGTGGCAGGACGAAGATGCAGGGCAGGGGAGTGCAATGTACACGCCGCTGCCGGCACGCGGTGCTGGTTTCGCATCCCACTGCTGCATAAAGGTGTGCAACGGCGGGTGTGGTTGCACACCTGCCCTTTACCCTCCCTTGTGCGGCAACACGCACGATGGAGGTATTTTATTATGCAAAAATCCGTTCAAGTCCGTACCCCGCTGTATGCCGCGGCCTATTGGCAGCAGGCCGCCGATGAGTTTAAGAACATCCGCGTTCTGGCTTTTGCCGGTATGGTCACGGCGCTGGCCATTATTCTGGAAAGCTTCCCCATCTATCTGCTGGGCCAGAGCCTGAAGATCTATTTCAGCTTTGTGGTGGTTTCGCTGGGGTGCGCCTGCTATGGCCCGCTGGTGGGCATGGGCGTTGGTGCGGTCATTGATACGCTGGGCTTTCTGCTTTCCAGCTATGGCGAGCCGTATTTCCCCGGTTACCTGATTACGGCCATGTTGTCCGGCCTGATTTACGGCGTTATGCTCTACCAGCGCAAACCCACCATCCCGCGCCTGATCGTGACCCGTCTGCTGATCAATTACGGCAGCAATGTGCTGTTGGGCAGTGTGTGGAAAGCTATGTTGTATGGCAAGGGTTACCTGTATTACCTGAGCACCGGCATGGTCAAAAATACCATCATGATCCCCATTGAGGTTGCCCTGATGTGGCTGGCCCTGAACGCGGCAGAAAAACACGGCCTGGATCGCCGCTACCTGCATCAGCGCTGATGAAACGCAGATTTTTTGTTCAAAAGTCATACTTTACAGCTAAAAGATTGTGCGTTTTGCTGGCAGAACACAGCCGCAATGTAAAAATTGTTCCGTAATTTACAAACTTTTAACAACGTATTCACAAAGCATTGAAAAATGTCCCCGCCGCGTATACAATAACATATGTGAAAAGAATGTGTCGGATTTCCTGCAAGCACGCAGCAAAACGGCGCATTTTTGATTTCAGGACCGTGGCTCCGGCTGGCAGCTGCCGCCGGGCCAGACATAAAAGAAAAGGAGCACTCACACATGAAAAAATTGTTGGGTATTGTGTTGTCCGCAGCTATGCTGCTCAGCATGGCCGCCTGCGGCAGCACTGCTGCATCCAGTGCAGCAGCAGATTCTACCGCTGACGCTGCCACTGCTACCGATGCAGCTGCCAGCGACCTGAAGGTTGGCGTTATCACGATTGGCGACGAGACGGAAGGCTACACTGCTGCGCATATCAACGGCATCAAGGCTGCTGCACAGAAGCTTGGCATGAGCGACAGCCAGATCGTTTGGAAGTACAAGGTTCCCGAAGGTGCTGAGTGCTCTGACGCTGCAGAAGACCTGGTTGGCCAGGGCTGCAACCTTGTTGTTTCCAACTCTTACGGCCACCAGACCTATATCGTAGAAGAAGCTGAAAAGTATCCCGATGTCACTTTTGTTTCCATGACCGGTGACTTTGCCGCCCTGACCGGCCTGGATAACTTCAAGAACGCTTTCACCAATGTTTACGAGAGCCGTTACGTTGCCGGTGTTGTTGCCGGTATGAAGCTGCAGGAGCTGGTTGAATCCGGCACCCTGACCCCGGAAACCCAGCCCAACAGCTTTACCGCTGACGGCAAGGTCAAGATCGGCTATGTCGGCGCTTACAACTATGCTGAGGTTGTTTCCGGCTACACTGCATTCTTCCTGGGCGTGCAGAGCGTTTACCCTGATGTTGCCATGGAAGTTATGTACACCAACTCTTGGTTCGATATCGACAAGGAAGGCGCTGCTGCCGAAGCTCTGATTGCAAATGGCAGCGTGATCATTGGTCAGCATGCTGACTCCACCGGTGCTCCTGCTGCTACCCAGAAGCAGAAGGATGCCGGCAAGATCTGCTACTCCATCGGCTACAACATCGATATGCTGGAGACCGCTCCCACCGCTGCCCTGACCTCCGCCACCAACGTTTGGGAAGTTTACTATGAATACCTGTTCAAGAGCATGATGGACGGTGAAAACCCGGTTACCGACTGGTCCGAGGGTTACAACGAAGGCGCTGTTGCCATCACCGACCTTGGCCCCGAAGTTGCCGAAGGCACTGCCGAAAAGGTTGCCGAAGTGGAAGCAGCTCTGAAAGATGGCAGCCTGCATATCTTTGACACCAGCAAGTTCACCGTCAACGGTGAGACCGTTACCACCGCTCCCATCGACCTGACCTTCTATGATTACTCCACCGGCACCCCGGTTGCTGTGTACCAGGGCGATACCGAGGAAGCCATCACCGATGGTTACTTCTCTGAATCCACCCTGCGCAGCGCTCCGTATTTCTCCCTGCGCATTGACGGCATTACCGAGGATGCAGACCCGGTTGCCTGATCCCACAAACTGAACTGACATGGAGGGAAGCTCTGCCTGTTACTGAACAGAGCTTCCCTCTATTGGTGTTTACGGCACCGCATGATGGATTTTTACAGAGAGGAGCATTCCCATGCCGCAGACTGAGTACGCCATCCAGCTGGAACATGTAACCAAAACTTTTGGCCCGGTCATTGCAAACCATGATGTTACCATGAATATCCGCCGCGGGGAGATTTTGTCCCTGCTGGGCGAGAACGGCTCCGGCAAAACCACCCTGATGAATATGATCGCCGGTATCTATTACCCGGACGGCGGGCAGATTATCGTCAACGGCCAGCCGGCAGATATCCGTTCCCCGCGCGATGCCCTTGCCCTTGGTATTGGCATGATCCACCAGCATTTCAAACTGGTGGATGTGTTTACCGCCGTGGAAAACATTGCCCTGAGTATGGACAAAGGCGAAAAATTTGACCTGCGCCGCGTGCGGGACAAAGCCCGTGCTATTTGCGAAAAATACCAGTTTGCGCTGGATCTGGACCAGAAAGTGTACGAGATGAGCGTGAGCCAGAAGCAGACGCTGGAAATCGTAAAGGTGCTGTTCCGTGGTGCAGATATCCTGATCCTGGACGAACCCACCGCCGTGCTGACCCCGCAGGAAACCGAAAAGCTGTTTGCCGTGATGCGCAACATGAAGGCGGACGGCAAGGCCGTGGTCATCATTACCCACAAGCTGCATGAGGTGCTTTCGGTTTCGGACCGCGTGGCCATTCTGCGCAAGGGCGAATACGTTGGCACGGTGGAAACTGCCACCGCAACGGAATCCAGCCTGACGGAGATGATGGTGGGCCAGAAGGTGGAGCTGAACATCAACCGCACCACGCCGCAGGACCCCACCCGGCGTTTGGCTATCAGCCACCTTTCGGTGCGCAGCCCCGAAGGTACCAACGTGCTGGACGATGTGAGCTTTGATGTGTATGGCGGCGAGATTTTGGGCATTGCCGGTATTTCCGGCAACGGCCAAAAAGAACTGCTGGAAGCCATTGCCGGTTTGCAGCATACCGAATCCGGCTCCGACGTCAAGTTCTTTGCCCCCGGCGAAGAGGACAAGCCGATGGAGCTGCTGGGCAAGAGTCCCAAGGATATCCGCGATGCCGGTGTGCACCTGAGCTTTGTGCCGGAGGACCGCCTGGGCATGGGCCTGGTTGGCACCATGGGCATGACGGACAACATGATGCTGAAAAGCTATGGCGAAGGCCACTCCCCGCTGGTGGACCACCGTGCCCCGCGTGAACTGGCTGAAAAAATCCGCAAGGAGCTTGGCGTGGTTACCCCCGGCCTGAATACCCCCGTTTCCCGCCTGTCCGGCGGCAACGTGCAAAAGGTGCTGGTTGGCCGCGAGCTGGCGGCTTCGCCCATTGTGCTGATGACGGCTTACGCTGTTCGCGGCCTGGACATCAATACATCCTACACCATTTACAACCTGCTGAATGAGCAGAAAGAAAAAGGCGTTGCCGTGATTTATGTTGGCGAGGACCTGGACGTTCTGCTGGAGCTGTGTGACCGCATTCTGGTGCTGTGCGGCGGCAAAGCCAACGGCATGCTGGATGCCCGCACCACCACCAAGGAAGAAGTTGGCCTGCGCATGACCAACCTTGTACAAAAGGAGGGCGAATGATGAGCAAAACTGCAGCTGAACCGCTTGTGCGTATCTCCAAGCGGGATGGTACCACCTTTGTGCAAAAAGTGCTGGTGCGCGCCATTGCTATCCTGCTGGCACTTGTTGTGGATGCGTTCTTCATCTTTTTTGTTACCGGTCTGAACCCCATCAGCGTGTACGGCGTTATGTGGAACGGTACGTTTATGAACACCACCCGCTTTTCCTGGGCGCTGCGTGACCTTTCCAGCCTGCTGTGCATTGCCATTGCACTGGCTCCCGCCTTTAAGATGCGCTTTTGGAACATCGGCGGCGAAGGCCAGGTGCTGATCGGCGGCCTGGCCGCGGCGCTCATCATGGTGTACTTTGGCAGCAGCCTGCCCGCACCGCTGCTGTTTGCCGCCATGGTCATCGGCAGTGTGCTGTCCGGTGCCATCTGGGCCTTTGTTCCGGCCTGGTTCAAATCCCGCTGGAACACCAACGAAACGCTGTTCACCCTGATGATGAACTACGTTGCCACCAGCATTGTGGCCTGCATGACGAATATCATGCGCGGCCAGGCATCCAGCCTGGGCACCCTGAACAAAGCCACCAAGGCTGGCTGGCTGCCCGTGATCAACGGCCAGCGCTACACCATCAATATTATTGTGGTGCTGGTGCTGACCTTTGTGATGTACGCTTACCTCAAATACTCCAAGCAGGGGTACGAGATCAGCGTTGTGGGCGAGAGTGAAAACACCGCCCGCTATGCCGGCATCAATGTCAGCCGCGTGATGATCCGTACTATGCTGCTGTCCGGTGCCATCTGCGGCCTGTGCGGCTTTTTGGTTGTGGCCGGTAAGGACCAGACGATCTCCACCACCTCGGCAGGCGGCAACGGCTTCACTGCCATTATTGTGGCCTGGCTGGCAAAGTTCAACACCTTCTATATGATGCTGATTTCTTTCCTGCTGATCTTCCTGGACCGCGGCGCTTCGGAAATTGCTTCTGCTTATTCCCTGAACGAATATGCAGCGGATATCATCACCGGCATTATCCTGTTCTTTATCCTGGGCAGCGAATTTTTCATCAACTACCGCCTGGTCTGGCGCGGCCATCATGATGGTAAGGAGGGCAAGTAAGTATGAGCAGTCTGATTGCATGGATCCTGCGTGCCATCCCGTTTGGCACCATCATTATGTACGGCGCTTTGGGCGAGACCCTGACGGAAAAATCCGGCAACCTGAACCTGGGCGTTCCCGGCATTATGTACCTGGGCGGCTTTGCCGGTTTTGCCAGCGCTTATTATTACGAAAAACTCAGCGCCAACCCCAGCGCCTTTGTCTGCGTAATTCTGGCCCTGCTGTGCGCCCTGATCGCATCCGCCCTGGGCGGTCTGATTTACGCCTTCCTGACCATCACCCTGCGTGCAAACCAGAACGTGACCGGCCTTGCGCTGACCACCTTTGGCATGGGTGTGGCAAACTTTTTTGGTGTGTTTATCCTGAACGGTGCCAGCTACACCGCGGCACCGCTGGCTTATAAAGCATTCAGTGCCAAGATTCCGGTGATTTCCGGCCTTGGCGTTGTGGGCGAGGTGCTTTTCTCTTATGGCTTTTTGGCTTATGCGGCCATTGTGCTGGCAGTTGTGCTGCACTGGTTCTTTACCCGCACCCGCGCGGGCCTGAACCTGCGCGCGGTTGGCGAAAACCCCGCCACTGCCGATGCCGCCGGCATTAACGTTACGCTGTATAAATATGTGGCTACCTGCACGGGTGCTGCCATCTGTGGTGTGGGTGGTTTGTATTATGTTCTGGATTATAACCAGGGCATCTGGGCAACCACCGGCCAGATCGAAGCCTTGGGCTGGCTGGCTGTAGCGCTGGTCATCTTTACCACCTGGAAGCCGCTGAACGCTATCTGGGGCGCTTACCTGTTCGGCGTGCTGTACTGGCTGTATCAGTTCCTGCCCAGCCTGCTTGGCATTACCGTTGCCAGCTACATGACCGATCTGATCCAAATGCTGCCCTATGTGGTTACCATTGTGGTGCTAATCGTGGTCAGCCTGCGCAAAAAGAAGGAAAACCAGCCCCCGGAGCATCTGGGCCTTTCCTACTTCCGCGAGGAGCGGTAAAAAATATTTTTGCAGAATTCGCAAAAAATTGCTCATTTTGCATCAAAGCCTCGTTTCCTATTGGAAATGGGGCTTTTTTGTTTTTTGGGGAAGGGCAGGGGGATTGGCGGATTTCGGAGAGTGATATCCGGCATGGCCCATCACACATTTTTAATATGCAATTACCGCAGATTCCGGTAAGGCTCATTTGGTGGCAGTGGGTTGGCCACCCTGCTGTGTGTTTTCAATTTGGGTAATATGCTTTGGTTGGCCGCTCACCCGCTAATTTTGGTGCAGCAGCCCTTTCTCCAGGAAGCCTCATACATAAAGCAAAGCCCAAATCCCGCAATACCCAGCCTTTTGCCGTGGAACTTCACAGTATTTCCATGCTTTTAACACATTTGGCAGGTACACTAAAATGCAGCAAAATCCATAGTCCAGAAATTTTTTATAAAGAAAATAGAGAGGCAGGAAACCCGGATGGAAGAAAACGAGATCACATCCCCCTTTGTGGAGGATGCCACCACCCCCGATACGGGCAGCACGCAGCCCAAAGCCCCCAAACGCAGAAACTGGTTCCGCCGCCACACCAAGCTGTGCGTGGCGGTTGTCATTCTGGCGGTGATTGCCGCTGCTGTGGGCAGCCAGCTGCGTAAGGGCAAAGCGGCCGCAGGCGCTTCGGCAGACTATCAGTATGTGCGCACCACGACCCTGAAAACCACCAGCCTGAATGACTCCGTTACCGTGAACGGCACGGTGAAATCCGGCGATGAAGCCAGCGTTACCGTGGCAGATTCCGCCAAAACCTACAAGGTCGCCACCGTCAATGTGGAGGTGGGTGATACCGTGCAGGAAGGCGATGTAATCGCCACGCTGGACACCACCGACCTTGAAAAGCAGATCGAAAACGCAGAGCAAAGCTACAACGATACCCTGCAGCAGGCCCAGACCAGCTATGACCGCGCGGTGGATGAATATAACACCGCAGTGGTGCAGCACGAGAATAATCTGATCGACCTGCAGGCCAAGATTGATGATGCGGACAAGAACCTGTCCGATGCACAGGATGCACTGGAAACTGCAAAGAGCAGCCGCGATTCCGCCCAGAGCGCCTATGATTCTGCCTGCAGCAGCTACGATACCATCAAGGCGGCGTATGATAATGCCGCTGCCAGCATCAGCACCTTTACCGATGCCGTCAACGCGGCGGCCAACACCCAGAACGATGCCATCAGCCGGGTAAACAGCGCCATCGCTGCCTACAACGCCGACCCCAGCGAGGTCAACCAGGCGGCCATGAATGAGGCAAACGATGCCCTGAGCGCTGCCCAGGCAGCCTATCAGCAGGCACAGAATGACCTGGCTAACGCGCAAAACAGCTGTTCCGTCACGGAGCTGGGGTTGTATGGCTTTACCGCCATTCAGCAGTCTTTGAACAGCGCGGAACAGACCAAAACCAGCGCCCAGAATGCCCTGACCAGCGCCCAGAACGCAGTGGAAACGGCCCAGAACCAGATTGAAACCTGCGAAAGCCAGCAGAAATCCGCCCATGACAGCTATGACCAGGAAAAGAACTATTCCACCATCAAGGCCAAGGCGCAGAACGTGGAAGACGCCAAAACCAAGCTGGAACAGGCCAAGCGCACCCCCGATACTTTGACCACCCTGAAAGACACCCTGGCCAACTGCACCCTGACGGCCACCATGTCCGGTACCATCACGGCGCTGGATGCAACGGTCGGTTCTGTCTGCACCGGCACCGTGGCAACCATCCAGAACACCGATGCCCTTGTGGTGGAAGTTACGATCCCCTCCAATGATGTGCCGGGCCTGACCACCGGCATGAGCTGCAATATTACCAGCGATGCCACCGGCGATGATGTGATCGCCGGTACCCTGACCCAGATCGACCCCGTTGCCAATGATTCCGGCACGTTCGGCGCAAAGGTGCGCGTGAACGGCGATGCAGGCGACCTGCTGATCGGCATCCAGGCCAAGGTGGAAATTGTAAAGAACGCAACTGATGGCGTGTTTACCGTGCCCATTGATGCCATTGGCACCAAAGAGGACGGCACCCAGTATGTGCTGCGCAAGACCGGCGGCGAAGGCACCGATATGACCTTTGAGGAAGTGACCGTGACCACCGGCGATGCCAACGATTATTATACCGTGATTTCCGGCGATGACCTGAAGGAAGGCGATGTGATCCGTTCCAGCGCTGACCTGACCCAGGGCATTGTGACCGGCAGCAGTGATGATACTGCCGACTTCTTCTTCACTGCCGGCGGCGATGAACCGATTGGCGGTGCGGACGCCCCGGCAGGCGGCCCCGGCGGTGATATGGGCGGCGGCCCGGCCGGTGGACCGGGAGGTAACTGATATGCCGCAGAATAAACAGGCATTTGCCAATGCCATTGCGCAAAGCCTTGGGGCGGGGCAGTCCAACCGCCGCCCGCTGATTGCCATGCGCGGCATCCGCAAAAGTTACTATATCGGCCAGCCGAACGAGTTGGAAATCCTGCACGGCATTGATTTGACTGTGTGGCCGGGGGAGTTCGTTGCTATTGTGGGTGAATCCGGCTCCGGCAAAAGTACCCTGATGAATATTATCGGCGTGCTGGACAAACCGACCTCCGGCGAGTATACGCTGGACGGGGTGGACATCCATAAAGCAGACGATGACGAACTGGCGGGCATCCGCAACAATAAAATCGGCTTTGTGTTCCAGACCTATAACCTCATCGGCCGCCAGAGCGCGCTGAAAAACGTGGAGCTGCCCATGCTGTATGCCGGCATTCCCGGCGGCGAGCGTACCCGCCGCGCCAAGGAATGGCTGGACCGCGTGGGAATGGGCGAGCGTGCCCGCCACCAGCCCAACGAGCTTTCCGGCGGCCAGAAACAGCGTGTTGCCATTGCCCGCGCCATGGTCAACGACCCGGCGCTGATTCTGGCAGACGAGCCCACAGGCGCACTGGACAGCGAAACCTCCCGCGTGGTGATGGACCTGTTCCATGAAATGCACGAAAAATACCACAAAACCATTGTGCTCATTACCCACAACCCCGCGCTGGCCGAGGAATGCCAGCGGGTGCTGACACTGCACGATGGCCGCATTATTGCCGAACGGAAGGGGAGTGGTGTGCGTGGCGCTCTTTGAATACCTTTCCATGGCGTTTGCCAGCATCAAAAGCAACAAAATGCGCAGCCTGCTCACCATGCTGGGCATTATTATCGGCATTGCGGCGGTTATCGCCATCGAAACCGTCGGCAACAGCCTATCCAGTTCGGTCAGCGACAGCATGTCCGGCACCGGTGCCAGCTCCATCACGGTATCGCTGACCCAGAAAAACAGCAGCAACAGCGGCTCTTCCAGCGGCGGTGTGCGGCTGCGGCTTTTCAAAAATTCCAGCCCGGATGATAAAGACCTTATCACGGATACGATGATCGAGGAATTTACCGAAACGTTTCCCGACAAGATCAACTACATTGAAAAAACGCAGCAGGTGGGCAGCGGCACCATTGGCAAGGTGAACGAACCCGATACCACCATCACGGCAGCGGTTTCCGGCGTCAACCAGGAAGCATTGCAAAGCAAGGAGAGCGATACCCCCATCCTGGCGGGCCGCTGGCTGGATGATACCCGCGATGCCGGGCGTTATGTCTGCGTGGTATCCGAAAAATTTGTGCAGCAGGCCGTCGGCGGCAGCAACGCCGATGCCCTGGGCAAAAAGATCACCCTGACCATCAACAAAATGCCGTATACGTTCTACATCAGCGGCGTGTATAAATACGTTGAGGATTCCTACGCCAGCATGTTCGGCTCTACCAGCGATGACGATATCCAGACCGAAATCTATATCCCGCTGGATGTGGCCCGCAGCATTGCCGGGGCGGGGGATGGCTACCAGAGCATTACCGTTGTAGCGTCCAGCGGCACCAATGTGACCGCCTTTGTGGATGTGGTGGGCGATTACTTTGCCAGTTACTATACCCGCAACGACAGCTGGACCGTCAGCGCGTCCAGCATTTCCAGCCTGCTGGAAAGCATGACCGAAGTTTTGAACCAGATCTCGCTGGCCATCTCCGCCATTGCGGCCATCTCGCTGTTGGTGGGAGGTATCGGCGTAATGAACATCATGACGGTTTCGGTCACCGAGCGTACCCGTGAGATCGGCACCCGCAAGGCGCTGGGCGCAACCAACACGGCCATTTTGACCCAGTTCATTATTGAATCCATCGTGCTGTGCGCTATTGGCGGCGTCATCGGTGTGGCGCTGGGCATCGGCCTTGGTTCTGTGCTCAGCCAGGTCATGGGCTATTCGGCCAGACCCAGCGTGGCGGCCATCATCATTGCGGTGGCGTTCAGCATGGCCATCGGCGTGTTCTTTGGCTATTACCCCGCCAAAAAGGCCGCCAAGATGGACCCCATCGACGCCCTGCGGTACGAATAACCGTACAGTTTGTGATTTGCTTATCAGCGCAAAATTGAACCGCATACAGCAAAAATGCTCCCGTTGCACGGGGGCATTTTTTGTGGTATACTTTGCCTGAATTATAAAAAATGGGGCAGTTTTTGCCCTGCGGTTCTGAGGTATAGAGAAGGAAAGAGGGAAGGTCTGACAATGCAGACACAACAAAAGTTATTTACCAACCGCATGCTGCTGACGCTGCTGTGGCCGCTGGTGGTCGAACAGGCGTTGAACGTGCTGGTTGGCATGTCCGATACCGTGATGGTATCCAGCGTAGGCGAAGCCGCCATTTCCGGTGTTTCGCTGGTGGATATGATCAACTACCTGATCCTGAATATTTTTGCCGCGCTGGCCACCGGCGGCGCGGTTATCACCAGCCAGTTCCTGGGTGCCAAAAAGCCGGAGGAAGCCTCCCGCAGCGCGGGGCAGCTGGTTACTTTAAGCGCGATCCTGGGTACGGCTGTCATGGCGCTCTGCCTGCTGCTGCGCGGGCCCATGCTGCGGCTGTTCTTTGGCAGCATTGCGGACGATGTGTTCCAGGCAGCCATGATCTACTTTACCATTACGGCAATCTCTTACCCGTTTTTGGCGCTGTACAACGCGGGCGCGGCCATCTTCCGCTCCGTCGGCAACAGCGAGGTATCCATGCGGGTATCCGTTGTCATGAACATTACCAATATTGTGGGCAATGCGTTCTGCATCTTTGTGCTACGCATGGGGGTTGCCGGTGTTGCGGTGCCCACGCTGGTTTCCCGCGTGCTGGGCGCTGTCATCATCCTGAAACTGACCACCCGGCACGATAATGTCGCCCGCGTTACCTGGGATGGCGTCAAGCACCTGCAGCCCCAGATGGCAAAGAACATTTTGTATATCGGCATTCCCTCCGCGCTGGAAAACAGCCTGTTTCAGCTGGGGCGTGTGCTGGTCGTCAGTATGATCTCTTTGTTCGGCACGGTGCATATTTCCGCCAATGCGGTGGCCAACAACCTGGACGGCATGGGCTGCATTGTGGGCCAGGCCATCGGCCTTGCCATGATCACTGTGGTGGGGCGCTGTGTGGGCGCCCAGCAGCTGGATCAGGCCAGTTACTTTACCAAAAAGCTGCTGCTGTGGGATTACATTGCTCAGGGCACTACCAATGCCCTGATTTTGATCTTCCTGAACCCGCTGCTCAGCGTGTACACCCTTTCGGATGAAACCCGCCACCTGGCCTGGCTGCTGGTTATGATCCATGCGGGCAGCGCCATCTTCCTGTGGCCGGCGGGCTTTGTTCTGCCCAACGCCCTGCGTGCAGCCAATGATGTGCGCTTTACCATGCTTACTTCCATTCTGTCCATGGGCATCTGGCGCCTGGCATTCTCTTATATCCTGTGCGTTCAGATGGGAATGGGCGCTGTCGGCGTCTGGATCGCCATGGTGGTGGACTGGGTGTGCCGCGTGACCTGCTTTGTGGTCCGCTTTGCCACCGGTGCATGGAAGAAAAAATGTGTGGCAAAATAACAGGAGGAACCCCCGATGAAGTTTATCAGCTGGAATGTGAACGGCCTGCGCGCCTGCCTGAAAAAGGGCTTTGAGGATACTTTCAACCAGCTGGATGCGGATGTGTTCTGCATTCAGGAAACCAAAATGCAGCCCGGCCAGGCGGATTTTGCCCCCGAAGGCTATACCGAGTACATCAACAGCGCCGAGAAAAAGGGCTATTCCGGCACGCTGATCTATACCCGCGTAAAGCCCCTGAACGCCTGGAACGGCATTGGGGTGGAAGCCCACAGCCACGAAGGCCGTGCCATCACGCTGGAATTTGAGGATTACTACCTCGTCAATGTCTATGTACCCAACTCCCAGAATGAGCTGGCCCGCATTGACTACCGCATGCAGTGGGAGGACGACTTGCGCGCCTACCTGAAAGACCTGGACAGCAAAAAGCCGGTGATCCTGTGCGGAGATTTGAACGTGGCCCATGAGGATATTGACCTGAAGAACCCCGGCCCCAACCGCGGTGCTGCGGGCTTTTCGGACCAGGAGCGCGGCAAGCTGAACGAGCTGCTGGCCGCTGGCTTTACCGATAGCTTCCGCTACCTGTACCCTGACGCCACCGGCATGTACAGCTGGTGGAGCATGCGGTTCCGCGCAAGAGAGCGGAACGCAGGCTGGCGCATTGACTATTTCCTGGTATCGGACCGGCTGGCCCCGCAGATCAAAAAGGCCGAGATTTTGATGGATGTGCAGGGCAGCGACCATTGCCCGGTGCTGCTGGAACTGTAAAGCTGCAAAACGTCCAAGAAATATTCGGTGTGTCGAAAAAACTGTGCCTTTCTTTTGCAGAGCATGTGGGTATAAAACATGTAGGGGTGCACGATCTCACCCCGCATGTCGGACCTTGCCATATATTCCATCACATCATTCTCCGCAAGGCATCGGGCGCACAATGCGCCCCCTATGAAGACTTTTTCGACAATCTGAAATTTTCATGATTTTTTCAAAAATATCTGCTCCCGCTGCAAAATGCCGGGAGCATTTTTCGTATTAGTATACAGAAGCGCTTCCAACAAAGAAAGCGCGCCGGCAGATGAATGCGAAAGGAGGTGTGGGACACTGAACCAAACAGATTTTACCCAGCTGATGCAGCAATACCAAAAACTGGTTTATACCGTTTGCCTGCAGTTTGTCCACAACCCCCACACCGCCGAGGATCTGACCCAGGATACCTTCCTTTCGGCATGGTCGTCCATTGACCGGTGCGAGCCCCAATACTATAAGCAATGGCTGGTGCGTGTGGCGGCCAACAAATGCAAGGACCACCTGAAAAGCTCCTGGGCGCGCAGGGTGGAGGCACAATCCGACGAAACGATGCCGGAACCACGCGGCACACCGCCGCCCGGCAGCGGCCTGCAAAGCGCAGAGCCGGACCCGCAGGATGAATTTATGCGCCAGACCGATGCCGCAGAGCTGGAAACGATGGTGCGCACCCTGCGCGAACCCTATGGCCGGGCCGCGGCCATGTATCTGCTGGACGGGCTGCCCGTGGCGGCCATAGCCCAAAAGCTGGGCCGCCCGGCACCCACTGTTCAGAACCAGCTGTTCCGCGCAAAAGCGATCCTGCGCAAACAGATCATGGAAAGGAGGCAGGAATAATGGAACAGGCAATGTTTCCGCAAAACGAAAATAACACCCCATTTGATAACGAAGCCCTGTTTGATGCTGAAGGCCACCTGACGGATGAGGGGCTGCACGCCCTGCAGGAGGGCCGCCTGGATGAACTGGGCAGCCTGGAGGCCGCAGAGCACCTGACCTTCTGTGATTACTGCCTTGCCCGCTATACCGCCCTGATTGAATCGGTCCCCGAAAAGCTGAAACAGCCCATGCGGGACCTGATCCCCCAGGTGCAGGCCCTGATGCGGCTGCGCAGTTTCCGCATTATGACAAACCGCTATGTTTCCACGGCTGCCGCCGTAATGCTGGCCTTTGCGCTGTGGCGGTTCGGATTCTTTGGCGGCGTTGGTACGGTGCAAAA
>OIYG01001338.1_pt1 | contig 18842 bp, 10 predicted proteins | sample 1587861 | NCBI WGS metagenome assembly OIYG01 (sample SAMN03283272) | human gut metagenome | biome: human-associated habitat; material: feces | host: Homo sapiens | place: Peru | collected 2012 | reverse complement strand
ATCCACTCTTGCTCCTTGTATGGCGACATGGAGAAGCGGATGGCTCGCAAGTCGGAATGGGCGTCAAAGAAGGCGCGAAGTGACTTGGAACGAAGGTTCTCTTCATCCTTACATACATTTCGAAGTTGTTAATGACTTGCTGTTATGATGTTCAAACAGCTTGATCGGTTGCAAAGATACACTTTTTTACACGAACTTTCCGCATTTACACACACTTTTTTACACGAACTTTCCGTATTTGCATACACTTTTTTACACGAACTTTCATCGTATGCATACACTTTTTTACACGAACTTTCATCGTATTACGTTCATGACAACCTTTTTCAGGGAAGCACACCCACACCCATCTTATTCATAATGATTGAGCCCTTCCACATACTCCCACAGTTTCTTGTAGAAAGGATGCTGAGTCATCGTGTCTTTGTTGCCTAAGATGATGAGTTTCATTCTCGCTCTCGTCATCGCTACGTTCATTCGGCGAAGGTCTTTCAGGAAACCAATCTGTCCCTCATCGTTGGAACGCACCAAGGAGATGAGGATGACGTCGCGCTCCTGTCCCTGGAAACCATCTACCGTATTTACGCTGATCAGGCGGCGGTAAGGCTTGAAGAACTCATACTTCTTGATGAGTTTCTTGAGATACTGCACCTGGGCACGGTAAGGCGATATGATGCCTACGTCGATACTGTCGCCCAACACACGCTGCTTGCCTATCTTCGTAAAGTATTCAGCTAAGGTCAGGAGGGTAAGTTCAGCTTCCGCCTTGTTGATACGGCCGTAACTTTCGCCCACGAATTGCTCCTTATAAAGTGAAGAGTGATGAGTGAAGAGTGAAGAATTCTCTTGTCCTTCCCCTTCTTCACTTTCTTCTCGTTCATTTTTATTAGAAACATCATCAGAAGAGCTATTGAATTCTTCACTCTTCACTCTTCGTTCTTCACTTAATTCCCCTGTGTCAATCCAGGAAATCGGATGGTCGAAATCGAGAATGCTGCGATATTTGATTTGCGGCGCACTCTCCACCTGACCTCCATAAAACCAGTCGCTGGAGAATCGCATGATTTCCTCGTTCATGCGGTACTGTATTTTCAAGAGGGTCACTACCTCTGGTTTGTTTTCTGCAATACGCTCCATCAGGGTTTTGCCCAGTCCTGCTCTCAACGCAGCAATACTCTTCACCGTAGGCGGCAACTGACAATGGTCGCCCGCCAGTATCACCCTGCTGGCTCTTCTCATCGGAATCCAGCAAGCTGCCTCAAGCGCCTGTGCAGCCTCGTCGATAAAGAGGGTACCGAACTTCATACCTTCCAGCAGGCGATGCGCAGACCCCACAAGCGTACAGGCGATGACACGTGCCTCGCCAAAGAGTTCTGCATTAATACGGATTTCTATCTCGGCAGCTCGGCTTCTCAGTCTGTCCATCTTCTGATGAAAACTCTCGCTTCCTTTCTTGCGGTTGGAGCGCAAATCGCGGATAGCCTTGCGTATCGCCCAGAGCTGCGGATAATCAGGATGACTTTCAAAACGGCGCTCATAGGTAAAACCGAGCATCTTGTCGTTGACCCTTGTCGGATTGCCGATACGAAGCACGTTGATGCCTCTATCCACGAGTTTCTCTGAAATCCAATCCACCGCCATATTGCTCTGCGCACACACTAATACCTGGCTTTCCCTCATCAGAGTTTCATTAATGGCTTCTACCAAGGTCGTCGTCTTTCCCGTTCCCGGAGGCCCATGCACGATGGCCACATCCTTTGCCCAGAGCACCTCGTTCACGGCTCTTTCCTGGGTAGGATTGAGCCAAGGGAACTTCATGGGTTCAAAGGAGAATCTGCCTGCTTTCTGATGAGAATAGAAAAGGTCTCGCAGATAAGCCAGACGGTTATTCTTTGCCTTCATCGTACGGTCGAGCGCTTCAAACATCAGTTTGTAACTCGTTTCATCGAAGGACAACTGCACGCCGATAGGCTCTTCTGTCTGCAAGTCGAGCAAGGAAACAGAATCAGGCACATTTATCACCATTCTGTCACCATCCACATAGCTGACTGTACCGGTAAAGGAGAAATATTTAAGTGAAGAGTGAAGAGTGATGAGTGAAGAATTCTCTTGTCCTTTCTCTTGAGTTTTTGATGAAGAGTTAGAGGGAGTTTTGCTATTGAATTCTTCACTCTTCACTCTTCGTTCTTCACTTCTAAAGAACACGACAGGTCGCCCGAACTCAAAATTGTGGTCAATCTCCTCGTCAGAGGTACGGAACACCTCTATGGATTTTTGATTGAGCGAATTATAGAAGCTTTTGCCTATACGTAGTGGAAACCAAGCGTCACCACGTTTTACCTTGCGCCGCATGCCGATTTGTTCCGTCAGTTTGCGAAAGGCCTCCTTTTCAGTATAATACTCCAACTGAAGCAGAGTGCGTTGCTGCAATAAAGCCTGTATAGGAGAAGTTTGTTCCATTTTTGATTCTTTACTTTTCAAATAAGTTATATATTTTACTTTTCATATAAGTTATATATAGAGATAAAACGCATTTTTGGGAGAATTATTATTTAGAAAATTCGGATTTTTATGAAATAAACTTTTAAACTTTATGAAATAAGCAATGGATGTTCACGAGATAAAAAGAAATAAGCTATGGATGCTCATGAGAAAAATGACTTAGCGACAAACGAAACGAATGCGTTAAAGTTGGTTATTTTTATCCCGAGTGTAGCTATTATCAAATCAAAAGTCGTAATTTTGCATTTGAGAGCACAAAAAGTAAGAAGGTTATTTCACAAAGTCAAAGAAGCGAGATGAAGAAAACTATCATTCTAAAAAATACAACTATCGGCTATCTTTCGAACGGTCAGAATCGAATTGTAGCCCAAAATATCAACGCCTCTCTGCAAAGTGGCGAACTCACTTGTCTGATAGGTGCGAATGGTACCGGAAAATCAACCTTGCTACGTACACTCTCAGCCTTCCAACCACCTTTGGAAGGAGACATTCTCTTATCGGAAACTTCAGGATCTGACCATCTCCTATCCGTCAGCATGTTTTCTCAAAAACAAATAGCTAAATCCATCAGCGTAGTTCTAACCGCTCAAATGGATGACATCCATCTGAAGGTAGAAGAAATCATCGGTCTGGGGCGCTCTCCTTATTCTAATTTCTGGGGTTCACTCTCTCAGGGAGACCTGAAGATTGTAGATGAAGCCATTCATGAAGTAGGAATCCAACACCTCAGAGGTCGTATATTCAATACTTTAAGCGATGGAGAACGCCAAAAAGTGATGATAGCCAAAGCCTTAGCCCAGCAGACCCCTATCATCCTGCTGGACGAGCCAACCGCCTTTCTTGATTTTCCAAGCAAGGTGGAAACCCTCCTCATGCTCAAGCGTCTGGCCCAGCAACTCCAAAAGTCTATCCTCATTTCCACCCATGATGTAGAAATCGCCCTGCAACTGGCAGACAAGATTTGGCTCATGGAGAAGTTTTCAGGCAATCTGAAGAAAACAGAAAATCACAACGAAGAAGATCATCATGACAAGATAGAAGCAAGCAATTCCGTCTTATCCGTAGGAACTCCCCGGGAATTGGCAGACAAGGGTGCACTCTCCCACTTCTTAGACACCCCGGAAATCACTTTCGACAAGAGAACCATGAGAATTCATTTTTCCATGAAATCTTAGTTCAACGTCGCTGAACAAAGATTTTCTGGTGTACCCTTGTTACTTCTTAGCCAGTAATCGTACAATCTTCTTGCAGTATTCTGTGTTCGTAAAGTGAGAAGAGGAGAGACGGTGAATTCAAACTTGAGTTTGGCGTTTGGCCGGTTGTAGCTTTCACCCTATTGAATTTCAATCCTTAAATTCTCAAGCCTGTTTCCTTATCACTATTGTTCAATTTACGTTTATCAGACTTATACTTTCTTCCATAATTGAAGGTGTATCCCAAGGTAAACATCAACATATTGCCATTGTTCTTGAGATAAGTATTATCACGGCTTGTATAATATTTACTGTCAGTCTGACTCTTGTAATCAAATCCTTGCGCATAGCCTAAAAGAATACAGCTGAGCCCCATGCGGAGATTCTTATTCTTATAAGAAATAGTTAGGTTAGACCGTCTCTCACCTGCACTTCTGGTTTCTCCATATAGCTTTTCCCATGCATTGGCAAATTCATACACTATATACCATTTCTTCAAGTTGAAATAGGCAGAGATGCCATAGTGCAGCGGCTCAAAGTCGTGAGAGTAGTCTAAACCACGGCTTTTGAGATGTTGGTACTGCAATTCTCCTTGAATATCAAAGATGTCAGGAATAATATGGAAAGTGCAATTTGTATAGGCAAAGTATGTGGTGAAACTTTTTTGATTTTCAGGTTTCCATACATACAGATAGCTGCCGTCTGATTGCTTTAATGGAGTAATACTGGTCATGATGGCATCAGGCGTATGACTGAGGCTGCCACCCCAGTTGACGTCAACTATCTTGTGGCTCCAGGTAAATCCTATTGATGCATTATACGTAGAGGTTGCCTTTAATTTACTGTTACCGTCCTCTGCCTGTATATTACTGCTTTGCTGCCGCACTTCACTCAACTGCGAAAGCGAAGGGAGTTGGGGAGCAACTGAACCTGTAAGCCTAACCCTAAAGTTCCTGATAGAATTGGAAGCCACCGTGAGTTTTGGTCTGAATGTCCATTTGTTGAATCCCACATTACCTTGCTCTATAGATATATAGTTAGCACCTATCCCCAACTGGAAGTTGGCTATTTTGCTGATTCGACCATCGAGCTGGGAAAACAGGTAAACGTTGTTGGAATTCAAAATCGTAGTCAGATTTTGGCTACCAGAATACTTATTGTCAGTTCTGCTAACAGCATAATTTATTCCGCCCGAAAATATCAAAGGCTTACTCAGAACCTTTGAATAAACGGCTTCAGTTATCAACGAGTATTTGCTGCCGATTACTTCATAGCCATAATCATGCAAAGGATTAGACTTCAAAGTCTGATCCACCGACGTAATCAGGGCATATTCATTTTGCTTATGACTGTTATCTGAACCAAGGTGGGTTCCTACCACGTTGACTATAAGGTTCTGCTTATGAGGCAAATTCAAACTATAATAAATATCGAGGGATGGATTTCTGAAGTTTCCCAAATCCTTGGTATACAAAAGCAGGTCTTGACAACCCGTTTCAAATACCTTTTGCAATCTTTCATTATAGGGAGCGTTCGTCCAATCGAGACCGAATCTTACATTTAACACATATTTTCCTAACTCCGTCAAATTGTAACCGAGCTGCAAATTGTGAGAATTATAAGTCATTTCTGCATTCTGTCCGATATAATCAACGTTACGTTGCAGACCGTCAGGTTGGATATATGTAGTCTGGCTGTCTTTTCTTCTTTTATCATACCAACGATAATTTAAGCCATACGAAAGCCCAAATTCTGACTTTTTGTAATTATATCTAAAGAAGCCATTGCTGTTGTTAAAGCCTTCCCAGAAAGCCTGAGAAGTACTGACACCTCCCACGTAACCGGCAAATCTTCTTTTTACTACATAATTGATGACAATAGCCAAATCTCCATCACCATAGCGAACACCTGGATTATCAATGTACTCTATGCGTATAACCTCATCTGGTTGCAAAGCCAAGATGTCCTGTACTGTAGCCTTGATATCGTTGATACGAACTTGGACTCCACCCAGGAAACTGCTAATATTCTGTTGGACTTCATTCACCTTGATATTAGGCAATTTCAGATTTCTCAAAAGATCATAGCCGTTGGAAGAATTCTCCTTTATCTTGGCAGATGGCAGGATAATGTCTCGGTCTATCTTATGAATCACACGGGCAGCCTTTATTACTACTTCCTTCAAGTGTAATGTTGTATCTATCTGTGCTGCATTCTTGTTGATCTTTACGGAATCGTTTACTTGCGCCTTTGCTCCTGTAGAGATGAGCAGGAAGACAATAATAGTTACATACTTCATAATTACCAATGTTTTAGTGTACTACTTCAATATAACACTACAAAAGTATGCTTTTTTACAATTAGTTCCAAACTTTTGGGCACTTATTTTTCTGTTTTAACATAATATTAACATTTTCACCATCTTAGATAAGGTGGATTCGACCATCACCCTATCCTTGACAACTGCTCTTCGCTTGACTATCTTCAAACAAGAAATCTGTCGTAATCTCAATAAAAAAGCGAGATTGCGACAGATTTCTATATATTTAGCGCAGAATAGTGACAGGGAATAGTTGCTATTAGTCGTGGAAATGTGCGAAAAAAGCAATGGATTTCCACAACTAATAATACTAATTGACGTTTTTCAGTTGCTCAGCATACTCCTTCGGGAAGACACCGAACTGTTTCTTGAAGCATTTTGAAAAATACTTTGGCGTGTTGAAGCCCACTTGTATTGCCACATCACTTATCAGAATGTTAGGGTTCGACTGGATGATACGTTGAGCCTCTTTCATTCTAATAGAGTTGATGAAGGCGATAACCGTCTGTCCGGTTGTTGCTTTCATCTTATTATATAATGTTGATTCTCCCATTGCCATATCCTTGGCAAAGGATTCTCTGTCGTAATCAGCATCAGCCAGGTGTTTCATTACCAACTCCGTGGCGCTCGTGATAAACGCCTGGTCGGGGTTACTAAGATGCACTTTTGGCTGTGCTTCGTTCTCTGTGCTTGCCTGGAGTGAAACCTCAGCCTGAATCTTTTCTATTATTTTCTTGCGATTGGCAAGAAGGGCGTTGATGCGAACTTCCAGATCTTCAAATTTAAATGGCTTGGTAATGTAGGCATCTGCTCCTACGGCATAAGCCTCCGTCTTGTCCTCTTCCTTGTTCTTGGCGGTGAGCAGGATGATAGGCAACTGCCAGAAACTCTTGTCAGACTTCAGCTGTCTAGTCAGTTCGATACCATCCATAATCGGCATCATCACGTCGCTCACCACGAGGTCGAGTTTCTCCTTCATGATGATGTTCATCGCCTGCTTTCCGTTCTTTGCCGTAAGTACATGATAGTTTTTGCTCAGAACCTGCAGCATCAGGGCTAACAATTCCTCGTTATCTTCAACCACCAGAATCCTGTTTACGTTTTTACGGATGAAGATACTCTGGCGAACAGATACCTGCTTAGGTGTGTCCTCGGAAGCTGGTTGAGATTCCTGCTTCGTTTTCAGGCTTGCCTGTCTGATGGTTTCCTGATTTACTGCATTTGGTTTGTCTGTGTTGTCTATTTCATCTGGTGCATACGCATTTTTCCTGATAGGCAGGGTGATGGTGAAGGTTGTGCCTTTGCCTTCCTGACTTTCACATTGGATATCGCCATGATGCAGTTTCACCAGATCGTGGGTCAGCGACAGTCCTATACCGGTACCTGGCTGGTTCTGCTTGCGGTAGTCGCCATCGAAGAAACGGGTGTAGAGATGCTTTATCTTCTCTTTCGACATACCGATGCCGTTATCCGAGACGCAGATGACCGCCTGCTCCTTGCTGAGACTGAGCGATACATCTATCTTGCCTCCCACCTTATTATATTTAATGGCGTTGGAGAGCAGGTTGTAGATAATCTTATCCATCTTGTCGGCATCAAACCATACCAAGCCTTCAGTCTTCGGCTTCTCCAGGGATAGGGTAACCTGCTGGTGTTCAGCCATCGGACGGATATTCTCGCAAGCTTCTTCTATGAACGAAATCAGGTTTCCGCGGCTCACGAGCAGATGCAGCTGTCCTGCCTGCGACTTTCTCACTTCCAGAATCTGTCGCAGCAATCGGGTGGTACGGTTGATGTTGCTGTTCATCACGAGATAGTCTTCCTCATACTGTGGTGCCATCGCCTTGAGCTTGTAGATGGTGGCAGAGATAACGGTGAGCGGGGTGAGCAGCTCGTGGGTGATATTGGTAAGGATAACGCCCATCTGCAGGCTGTTTCGGGTTTTCACCCGTTCCTTATACCAGCGGGCTGCAGCAAAGAGGCCGCCAATCAGCATCAGGATATAGAGCATGAATGCGAGGCGGGAAGCATACCATGGCGGCAACACCTTGATGGTGATGGTGTATGGCAGTTCCTGCCACTTGCCGTAGCCGTCAGTAGCCTTTACCCGCAGGTGATAGGTTCCAGAAGGAAGATTCTGGAAAACAGCCTTATGTGTGCCTTTGATACAATACTGCCAGTCATCATCATAACCTTTCAGCTGGTAGGCATACACGTTTTTCTCTGTATTGCCGTAGCTGAGGAGCGAGAACTCCACGCTGAATTTCTTCACCCTTGCCGGTATCGTGATTTTGCGGGTATAGCCTGGCATCTCTTCCGAAACCTTTTTCTTATCGATAGAGTCGAGTTGCGCGAAAGGCTGGTCATCAACGAAGATGTCTGTTATCACCAGTTTCGGGTTTCTTTTATCGTTTAGTTGAGCCTTCATGGAAGGAATGAACGAGAAGAAGCTGGTCCGGCTTCCGAAGAAGAGTTCCTTGCCATACTTGCATGCCGTGTTTGGCGAGAAGAGAATATCTCCTATACCGTCTTCGCTGGTAAAGTAGGTGATGTCCTGCGGTTTCTCGCAGTCCTTGCCCCAGATGATATTCACAAGGGCATAGTCGATAGTGAGCCAGAGATTGCCTCTCTCATCTTCCTTGATGGTGAACACACGGTCGCCCGGCAGATGATATTCATGGTTCTTCGGTTCAAAACGGTCTTCCACCTTATTATATAGGAAGAGTCCGCCACTATTTGAGATAGCCCAGAGTCTTCCTCGCGAGTCTTCGAGGCAGGCTGTGGCATCATCAATGGCAAAGTTATGATGGTCAGGATTATACTGCTTGAATTTCAAAGACTTTGTATTCCTGGCATTACCCGATATGCGGATGATTCCTTCATTATCGGTAGCGAGCCAGATGTTTCCCTTCTTGTCTTGCGAGATATGGCGGATATCGCATGAGGTGAAGTTCTTCTTCCCCTCCTTCATCGTGATCTGTTTGCCTTTATTATCCGAAGTTACGATGCTCAGACCGTTGCGCTGTCCTATCCACATTACTTTATCTCTTGATTCAAAGAAGGTGTTGATGAAATTATCCTGTACGATGGATGGATGCGTGTCGTGCTTGATGAGATAGGCTGGCTTACCTGAAGGCTTTACGATGATGCCATAATTGTTGTTGGCAAACCAGATTTCTCCATTGCTTCTTCGGATAATATCCGAGATACTTGTGGTAAAGACTCTGGCAGGGATGCCAGCAAAGCCAGGAATTTCCTGATTGTAGAGCGTTTTGCCAGTCTTGCGGTTGTGCAGGGCTATGCCGTATGGATTCAATCCCAGCCAGAAATTCTCGCCATCGGTAGTGAGTATGGAATATACATAGTTGATGGTGAGACGGGTATGACTGGTATCGAGATTCCAGAGTTTGAACAGCGAAGGCTGGGTGTTGACCTGCAGAATGCCGTTGTTCTGCGTACAGAGCCAGATGTTGCCTTTGCCATCAGTAGCGATGTCATTATTGAAGTTGAGAGGGTTGTTTCCGATGGAGGTATAACCTTTCCATTCTGCATTGGGCATATCTTCTTCGAGATAGCACACACCTTCTCTTGTACATGCCCAGAGGGTTTTCGTTACAGGGTCGTGGGCTATCTTATAAAAGGTATCAAAATGATTGGCACTATACGGGTATTGGTGCATTTCAGGCTGTCTTACATTTCCCGGATTGTCGAGGCGTACTACACCATATCCCCAGGTTCCCACCCACAGCCGCTGGTGCTTGTCGAGGAAGAGCGAGTAGGCGGAATTGGTGGCATTGAGCTGCGGATAGCGATAGAAGGTATTGCCTCCACGGCGGAAGCGCATGAGTCCTGCCGACCAGGTGCCGATGAGCAGGTCGCCATTTCTGTCTTCTATGATGGCTTTCACGCTATAGCCGGGCATTTTCTTTCTGCTGCCATTCTCATCAATGAGCCATGCATTCTTATTATTATAGGTATAGAAAGTCTCCGTCTTGGGATTGAAGAAGGAGATTCCCTCATCAGTTCCAATCCATAAAGTACCATCTTTCGATACGAAAAGGGTATAGATGATGCGTTGCGATTCTTCTGGCAGGAAGAAAGTCTTGAACTCTCCTGTGCGCTTGTTCATCCTTACCAGACCGTTGCGTGTACCCAGCCAGAGATTATCTTCATGATCTTCGGCAATAGAACGGATCGTATTGTTGGGCAGGATGCCAGGCTGGTAAGCATTCGTCTTGTAGGTTCTCACATGATAGCCATCGTATGATTTCACTCCGGCATTGGTTCCCACCCACATCATGCCTTCCTTGTCGAAGAACATGCAGCTTGCCTCTTCGGTAGGCGCTATGGTGATAGGAGGAAGATGTCGATATGGAAAATCCTGCCCTTCTATTGCCATACAGATGAGACTCAATATGAGAAGTAATATATGTTTCATGTCTAATTTCTACTATAGGTTTTTATAATATGGGTACAAAGATAAGTATTATTTTTCACATATTATTCCCTTTTTAATCTTTTTTTAGCGATTTGTTCCCTAATAATAGCGAAAAGTTCCCTTATGTTAAGAGAAAAAGCAAGATATTTGCAGCACGGAAACAAAAAATACCATCTGTTTCTTATGTTTCTCTAACTGAAACCTTTAATTATAGAATAAAAGAAATCAGACAAAAACAAAAATTGTATAACTAACAAATAAAAACAACAACTAGATGAAAAATGTGAATCTAATAACATCATCAAGAAGATTGATGGCGTTGGCAGCAATTGCCACAGGCGTTGCTTTGCCACAACAATTCATGATGACTGCTACGGCAGCTCAGGTTGTTCAGCAAGCCGGTGTTGTTAAAGGACAGGTATTGGACTCTAATGGTGAGCCTGTCATTGGTGCTACCGTAAAGACTCCTGGTTCTAAGACTGGTACTATTACTGACCTAGACGGTTATTTTACTTTGAATGCAGCTCCAGGCTCAACCCTAGAGATTTCTTACATTGGTTATAAGGCTAAGACTGTCAAAGCTACTGCTGGTAAGATGAAAATTACTATGGAGGATGACAATCAGGCTCTTAACGAAGTGGTTGTGGTTGGTTATGGTGTCCAGAAAAAATCGGATGTTACGGGATCTGTAACATCAGTAAACAAGGAACGCCTTGAGAAACTTCCAGTTACCAACGTGCTACAGGCTGTTCAGGGTGCAGCTGCAGGTGTTACCATTACTCAAAGTTCTTCCATTCCAGGTGATGCTCCAAGTGCATTGGTACGTGGCCAGAACTCTATTAATGCTAATTCAGGACCATACATCGTAGTTGATGGTGTGCCTATCAACAAGACTGGTGGTTCTCTCAATGATATTGCACCTTCTGATATCGAATCAATGGAAATCTTGAAAGATGCTTCTGCCACAGCTATTTATGGTACCAATGGTGCCAATGGTGTTATTCTGATTACTACCAAGCATGGTAAATCAGGAAAACCTACTATCAGATATAGTGGCTATATCGGTTTAGAAGATTTTTCTCATAAATTGAAGTTCTGCGATGGAAACCAGATTATCCAGCGTTACAAGGATTATATTGCTATCAATCCTGGTGAGAGCATGTATAATGATAATGTTAAGTATGCAAATGAAGCTGAAAATTATGAGAAAGGTATTCAGACAGATTGGATTTATGATGAAGCTTCACAAACAGGAATTATCACAGACCATAATATCAGTGTAGCAGGTGGTGCAGAAAGAGTCAGATACTATGTTTCTGGTGATTATCTGAGCCAAAAAGGTGTATTGAAGGGATTCAACTATAAACGTTATTCTCTCCGCACCAATATTGATATGGATGTTACCAATTATCTGAAGGTGGGAACTAATACCTATATTGCATCTCATAACCGTGATGGAGGACGTGTTAATTTCTTGAATGCAGAGGCTATGTCTCCTTGGGGAAAGATGTATAATGAAGATGGTAGCTACTGCATTTATCCTATGTATTCTGAGCAGTTGTGGGCCAATCCTATGATCGGTCAGACCAAGCAGGCAGAACGTCGTCAATGGAATGTTAGTATCAATGGTTTTGCTGAAATGGATTTCGGAAACATCTGGAAACCATTAACTGGCTTGAAATATAAACTCAATGCAGGTTTCTCTTATGCGCCAGCCCGTACAAATACCTATACAGGTGCTGCAGCTAATGATCTGAATGGAACTGGTGAAATCATCAACAAGGATACTCAGACCTATACTATCGAGAATATCCTTACTTATGCAAAGGATATCGAAAAGCATCATTTCGATTTAACGGGATTGTATGCTGCTTCTCGTAAAAAATATTCGGAGTCAACAGCTAAAGGTAGCAAGTTTATCAATGATGACCTCGGATTTGATAATTTGGAAGGTGCAGAGTCTGCTTCTGTGAAATCTTATGCAGATTTATACACTACCGTTTCACAAATGGGACGTTTGAACTATTCTTATGATAGTCGTTATCTGTTTACATTTACTGTACGTCGTGATGGTTCTTCTGTATTTGGAGAGAATAACAAGTATGGTGTATTCCCTTCTGTAGCATTGGGTTGGAATATTGCAAACGAACAGTTCATGCAGAAGTCTCAGAATTGGCTGAATAACTTAAAGCTTCGCCTTTCATATGGTAAATCAGGTAATGAGGCAATCGGTGTATATCAGACATTAATGAAACTGGACGTGAAAAAATTTGCTATGGGTAAGAATTCTGCAGTGGGTCTTGTTCCAAATAGTCGTATGGGTAACGCCAACCTCTCTTGGGAGACTACCAAAACTTTCAATGTTGGTTTAGACTTTGGACTGTTGAATAATCGTATCAATGGAAACTTGGATATTTACACTTCAACAACAACAGGTTTGCTTCTGAAGCGTAATTTGCCTAAGGTATCAGGCTTCAGTGATGTATATGCCAATATGGGTAAAACAGCCAACAAGGGTGTAGAATTTACTGTAAACTCAAAGAATATTGTTACCAAGGACTTTACTTGGGGAACAACTTTGGTATTCTCATGGAACCAGAACCGAATCAAGGATCTCTATGGTGATGGTAAGGACGATTTGGGCAACCGCTGGTTCATAGGTCAGCCTATCGGTGTAATCTATGATTATGACATGGTAGGAATCTGGCAGGAAGATGAAATTGCCGCTGGATTACATAAGAAATGGGATCCGGTAGCAGAAGCAGGTGACGTAAAGTTGGCAGACCGTAATAACGATGGCAAGATAGATGATAACGACCGGCATGTTAAGGGACAGACTACTCCAAAATGGATAGGAGGTATTACCAATACCTTTACCTACAAAGGTTTGTCCTTGAGTGTATTCATTCAAACTGTGCAGGGAATGAAGAAGAATAATAATCTTATTGGTATGGCTGGAGATGAGATGGGCCGTCGTAATACAACTACAGCGATTGGCTACTGGACTCCAGAGAATAAGAGTAATGAATGGCGTTCTTTGCGCAAAAACTCAAATAAACATGGATATGGATTTGCCCAGAATGCAAGCTTTACCCGTGTTAAAGATGTTACATTGAGTTATGCATTCCCAGAAACAACCATGCATAAAGTGGGATTAGGTGGCTTGACTGTATACTTCACAGGTCGCAACCTTTTCACCTTTACCGACTGGATCGGATGGGATCCTGAAACCCGCCAGGATGGACGTGGATCAGGAAATTGGGAAGACAACTATCCAATGACAAAGAGTTATACATTCGGAATCAACTTGACATTCTAAAATTGAAAACAATGAAACTAAATAAGATAATAATTGCTTCTGCAGTAGCCTCTGTATTGGCATTGGGAAGCACATCATGTAGCGATAGCTTTCTTGATGAGAAGATGTACTCTAACTATGGAACCAATGTTTCTGATGTGAATGCTAAAGTTTTAGGTTTACACTATCAGATAGGTCAACTTTTAGGAATATCATGGCCTCAAGGTTTCTGGGGTATTTGGCAGGATGGTACAGATGTCGGTGCTCCTGGCGACACAGAGGGTTCTGAGGTCCCATTCTACAAGTATGGAGAGTTGAACTCAGAGAATTTGGGCGTACGCCTTTATTGGGAAAGACTGTATAGCATCATTAATGGTGCTAATCAAATTATCTCAGCCAATAGAGAAGATGCCAGTGCTGCTGCTTGTGTAGCAGAAGCTAAATTTTTCCGTGCTTATTGTTATAACAAGTTGGTTACTGGTTGGGGAGCAGTTCCTTTGATAACAGAGTCTGCGTCTAATCCAAAAACAGACTATACTCGTACACCTGTGGCGGAGGTTGACGTTCAGATAGAGAAGGATATTACTGAGGCTATTGCTGGTCTTCCTGAAGTGAATGCATTGGCAAAAGAGTCACGAATTAGCAAGGATGCGGCACGTATGGTTGCTGCAGAAGCTTTTCTTCGTATGGGTATGCGTGATAACTCATACTACAAGAAAGCAGAAGATGCTATAACCCCAACAATTTCCAGTGGAAATTACAAGCTGATTTCTGAACGTTATGGTAAATTTACTGGTGAGGCCGGTGATTACTATCATGATATGTTCCGTTGGGGAAATCAACGTCGTAGCCAAGGAAATACAGAAGGAATATGGACTTATGAACAGGAATATAATACATCGGTTTCTGGTGGTACTATTGACAATGCTCAGCAGCGACGTAATTGGGTTCCTGCTTTTCATAAGTTGTCAGACTTTATGCAAAACGCAGATTCAATCGGTGGACGTGGTAACGGACGCCTTCGTCTGAGTAACTATGTTAAATATGGAATTTTTGAGGCTGGTGATATTCGTAATTCCAACTTCAATATCCGTCGTACTATCTATTGCAACAAACAGCCAAAGGCAGATAAGGCCACAATTGGAATCAATGCTAATGGATATTGGGAAAATGATGAAAGTAAAGTCGTTAAGAAAATTACAATTGGATTGGGCGACAAAGTATATTGTCATGAAGCAGACACTTTGAATGTAATGTATCCACATACAACTAAATGGGGTGCATACGATCCAACAGATGACTTTGGTTATGCTATGGTAAAGGATATTCCTTTGATGCGATTTGCTGAAGCCTACTTGTTAAGAGCTGAAGCTCGTTTCCGTCAGGGCAATAGTCAGGGGGCAGCTGATGATATCAATGTTCTCCGTGACCGTGCATTCAAGGATTATCGACAGATTGCTCCTGGAGCTGGCAAGGTTAGTGCTTCTGATATTTCCATCGATTTCATCCTTGATGAGCGTATCCGAGAACTGGTAGGCGAGGAAAACCGACGCTTCACATTAATGAGAACAGGACAACTTGCTAATCGTGTTAATATGATGGTTACCAAGTGGGCAGAGAAATCAGAAAATAAGAGAATCTCTGACTTTGATGCTAATAAGCATATCTTATTACCGATTCCTTTGACCGAGATTCAGCTTAACAAGGATGCTAAATTGGAGCAAAATCCAGGTTATGAGGTTGATGAAAAATAATATTTTTATCTGCTAAATATGAAGTAAGAGGGTGTGTCATAAGTTAATGATGCACCCTTTTTGTCGTTTCTATGAAGCTGTATTCATAAATACTATTGATGCAAAGATTCTAAATACATCGTTTCGCGCAGAATAGTGGCAGGAGAAAGTTTATTAGTCGTGGAAATGTGCGAAAAAAGATAGATTTCCACGACTAATAATATCAATTAACAGTTATTTGGACAAGTCTTCCATAGTGATGACTTGGTGCGTTATAGTAATGGAACCATATATAAAGGTAAATACTCGATACCGTTTTCTATTTTCAGATCAGCTGCATGAATAACGTATGGAGTCGCTAAATACTTATCGTATTTTTTTATACATTTAGTCAGCGAGGTAGTGGTGTACCTTACTGTGGATTTTACCTCTATAGGAGATATGTTGTGCCTAGATGTGGTCTTGCTTTTGGCAATGAGAAAATCTATCTCCATCCTTGAATCTTTGTCTTCTCTGTCGTTGTTAGAGTAGAAAAACAGATGATGACCTGAGGCTTTGAGCATCTGAGCAACAATGTTTTCGATGAGCATACCTGAGTTCATTTCGAGTTTGTCCTTCAGTATCTTTTGATATAACTCTTCAGATATGATACCTCGTTCGTCAAAAGCGTGACTGATAAGCAAACCTGTGTCTGCCATATAGCATTTCAGAGTAGAGTCTTCTCTTTTTAGATTAAGTCCGATGCTCGGTTCTGTCGTGTTGTAACACGTATTGATAATCATGGCATCTTTTAGCCATAGAAAAGCACTGTCGTAATCACGCATTCTAGCATCCTTGCTTAAATCTGCCAACTTGAACTTTTTCTCATGCTTTTGGAGCTGTGAAGGAATCTGGTCAAAGATGCTTGCTACCTTCTCTGCATAGTTGCCTGCATAGTCGTAAATACTGTTGCGGTATAAGGTGAGTATTTGCCTTTTTACTCTGTCTGTATCTTCAAAACTATGCGTGTCTATATATTTCTGGACAGCTTGTGGCATACCACCAACAATCAAGTATAGCCTAAAGAAATCCATGACTTTTCGATGCAAGGCTTGTCCTAAAGGCTGTTTGTTGGCAAATTTGTTTCTGATGAAATCCATCATCATGTTGTCACCATTTGCCCATAAAAATTCCTCGAAGTCCATAGGATACATATAGATGGTCTCTTCTTCGGAAGGAATCAGAATGTTTTCTGTATTCCTTCGAATAGAGATTAATGAACCTGTCTCTATATAATCATATCTGCCGTCTGCAACCAAATATTTGATGGCTGTACGTGCACGTGGACAGAATTGTACTTCATCAAAGATGATGAGTGATTCTCTAGGATATAGCTTTTTGCCACTGTAAATGCTCAGGTGCATAAAGAGCATGTCTAGATTGTCGAGATAAATGTCGAACAGGTGCTTGACATCTTCCCCGACTCTGTTGAAGTCGATAAGAATATAGCTGCTATATTCCTTCTTGGCAAATTCTTCCACCATATAGCTTTTTCCTACACGTCTGGCTCCTTCCACCATCAATGCGGTTTCACCTTTCCTTTGTTGCTTCCACTCGACAAGCTTATCGTATATTTTCCTTTTCATTATAAACTTCTCTAAAATAGGTTTAATAAATACGTTTATTACACGAAAACAAGATTATTGTTTAGCGAAATTTACACGAAAACAAGATTATTGTTTAGTAAAATTTACACGAAAACAAGATTATCTTGGCGCAAAGATACTAAAAATATCGTTTCGCACAAAATAATGGGTCGTTATTTTGCGCAAAACGGGGTAAAAAGTTGTTTCGCGCAGAATGGTGATAGGAAAAGCCATCTATGGTAAATAACAAATTTGTGGAGGGGGAAAGTGATGAGTTGCATTTGTTTTCCTGCATTTTCTCGATTTGTATCCCTTTTATACCGAATTTTAGACCCCGAAAAGGGACTTTTTCTTTAATTTTGCAATCGGAATAAACAATTAGCGTATTTACTAACTTAATAATAACATCAGCAAAATGAATAAACTATTCGTATTTATCATGTTGTGGATGATGTCTTGTCTCCCTACTCTGGCACAGGCTCCGATGGACGGAGGAGTATGGAAAGACAATACCGGCAAGCACATCAATGCGCACGGTGGCAACATCTTCAACTACAAAGGTACCTATTACTGGTATGGAGAAAGCCGTTCTGAAGACGGAAAACCTTACAGCTCTCTCGGCGTAAGTTGCTTTACTTCGAAAGATCTCAAGAGTTGGAAGAATCACGGATTGGTGCTCCCTGTATCAAATGAACCAGGTAGCGACATCGAGGGCGGTTGCATCATCGAGCGTCCAAAGGTTCTCTATAACCAGAAGACCAAGAAGTTCGTGATGTGGTTCCATCTCGAATTGAAAGGCAGAGGATATGGTGCAGCCCGCTATGGTGTGGCAACCAGCGATACTCCCTTCGGACCATTCAAGTTTGTACGCTCTGGCAGAGTGAACCCAGGCATCTATCCTGTAGGTTTCGCAAAACCAGACACCACAGACCTCAAGCATCAGCTTCTCTTCCCGGAACTGAAGAACTGGTGGACTCCAGAATGGCGCAAGCAGATAGAGCGCGGCATGTTTTGGATGAGAGACTTTGCAGGAGGTCAGATGGCGAGAGACATGACCATCTTCATCGATGATGATGGCAAGGCTTACCATATCTATTCTTCAGAGGAAAACTTAACGCTCCAAATCGCACAATTGACGGATGACTACATGCAGCACAACGGCAGCTATGTAAGAGTGGCAGCAAGTGGACAGAACGAGGCTCCTACCATCTTCAAGCAGGATGGCATCTACTGGATGATTACAAGTGGATGTACCGGTTGGGCGCCGAACGCAGCCCGCATGTTTAAGGCCAAGAACATCTACGGTCCTTGGGAACAGTTGCCTAACCCTTGCCGTGGCGAGGGTGCCGACAAGACCTTCGGCGCACAGGGCACCTTTATATATAAGGTGGAAACTGCAGCACAGAAGAAAATGTTCCATGGTGCCGACTATGTGTTCATGGCAGATATGTGGAACCCAAAACACTTGAGTGACAGCAGACACTTGTGGGTACCTATTTCTTGGGAAAATGGTGCACCAGTGTTGAAAAAACAATAAAAATACGGTCGCTCTGCTTGTTTCTAACTTAATTTTCATATATTTGCAGTTGCTTAGCTGAGGCTACCGGCAACTCTCAACTTACAATTATCAATAACAGCAAACAAATTTACAACTATCTATGAATAATATATTTAAAAGTATCATGATGACTCTCGTCTTGGCGCTGGTTCCTTTCATGGGAATTTCTGCCAAG